>CAJDTM010000021.1_pt1 | contig 76533 bp, 78 predicted proteins | sample 7389831 | NCBI WGS metagenome assembly CAJDTM01 (sample SAMEA7055656, study PRJEB34461) | soil metagenome | biome: terrestrial ecosystem; feature: Peninsula; material: soil | place: Antarctica | collected 2016
TCAACGCATCCAAAGACTCCAACCACTCAGCAGTCTCCTCCGGATCACGATCAGGCAACTGGTCCGTCAACCCGCTAAGAATATGGGAGCTATTGTCTCCTGCAGCCACGTCCGACCTCTCTTAAAAGCAGTGTGGGGGTGCCCATTGCGGTGGCCATGGGCGTTTACCAACACTCTAGACCGCCGCTATGGCATGTGCGTAGCCGGGGCGTGCAGGGTCAAGCGGCACGGCGGGGATCCGGCGTCGGGCGTCAGGTCCGGCACCCCATTGATGTGGCAGGGCGGGTGGATTCCCCGGCACGGTCCGGGGTAGCGTAAATCACATCCGGGCCAGGGACTGCGGACGGCGAAAGTCGCGAAATGGTGTTGATCCCGGTCCCGGAGTAGAGGCAATATGGGCGCAGCCCCTAGACTGGTGGCTGTACAACTTCAACCCGGCGCGGAAGCGCTGAACGCAGGAGGAATCACGTGAGCGAGGCCGACGCCGGCACTGTAGCCAAGGTGGCAGGCAAATTGGGGTTCAAGGATGGCGATCTCATCCAGGAACTCGGATATGACGACGACGTTGATTTTGGCCTACGGGACAGCATCGAAGGACTCATTGGTTCGGAGATGTTCGACGAGGATGACCATGACGTGGTGGACGCTGTCCTCATGTGGTGGCGGGAGGACGACGGCGACCTGGTGGACGCACTGATGGATTCACTGACAACCTTGGACGAGGGCGGTGTCGTGTGGGTCCTTTCCCCCAAGTCCGGGCGGGATGGTTACGTTCCGCCAGCGGAAATCCAGGAGGCAGCACCCCCAGCGGGCCTGCATGTGACCACCACTGCCGGGGTCTCCACGGACTGGGCCGCCACCCGCCTGGTTCCGCGCAAGCGCCAGTAATGTCCGACGCCGGCACGCACCGGGGCGTTCGGGTCGGGGACATGGCGCCCGACTTCTCCCTGCCAAACCAGTTCGGCGAGCCGGTTTCCCTCTCCTGCCTGCGTGGAGCGCCCGTGGCGGTGGTTTTTTATCCGTTCGCTTTTTCCGGCATTTGCACCGGTGAACTGTGCCAGCTGCGCGACAACCTGGCACAGTTTGCCTCCGCGGGCGTGCGGCTGCTGGCCGTGTCCGTGGACAGCAAATACACGCTGCGCGCCTATGCCGCTGCGGAGGAGTACAGCTTTGACCTGTTGGCCGATTTTTGGCCGCACGGCCAGGTGGCAGGCTCCTATGGCGCCTTCGACGCGGATCGCGGCATGGCCAGGCGCTGCACTTTTATGCTCGACTCCGCCGGCAGGGTCAGGGATGCCTTCAGCACCCCCTCGGGCCAGGCCCGCCCGCTGGAAAGGTACCGCCAGGCACTGGCGGCATTGTAGCCATGGATGACGGGCGCCCCGACCCAGTCCGCCCCGGGATCGGACTGACCGGATTTGTGCAAAACGAGCCGGAGCCCAAGCCGGCCGACAACCGCCGGCCGGTGTCCGGGCGCACCGGTGCCAGCCCTTTCGGGGCCGCAGGACAGCTGGACGGAGGCGTGCGTGCTGTCCTCGAATCCATGGTTCCGGTCCTGGCCGCAGGAAAATTCGCGCTGCTGACAGGGGCCGGCCTCAGCACGGACTCGGGCATCCCCGACTACCGGGGTCCAAATGCGGTCCCGCGCCAGCCCCTGACCTTTCAGGAATTTGTGGGCTCGGAGAAGCTGCGTCGGCGTTATTGGGCGCGCAACCACCTCGGCTGGTCTGCAATGCGCCAGGCCGCGCCCAATGCCGGCCACCGTGCCGTAGCCGCCATGGAGTCCGCCGGGCACCTCACCGGCATTGTGACCCAAAACGTCGACCGGCTGCACGAGCACGCGGGGGCCCGCAATGTGGTGGACCTGCATGGGCGCTTTGACAAGGTGGTGTGCCTGCAATGCCGGGAGGTTTACTCGAGGGCCTTCATTGCCGTGATGCTGGCAGAACTGAACCCCCGTTTCCTGGATGACGTGGCCGCCTCCGGCGGTGCCGAGGCCGGGCCGGACGCCGATGCGGACCTGGACCACGAACGGCTGATTGGCGCGTTTCGGGTGGCGGGCTGCCCGCTATGTGGCGGGATGTTGAAGCCGGACTTTGTGTTCTTCGGCGAAAACGTGCCCAAGGAGAGGGTGGAGCAGGCGTATGAGATGGTCGATTCCGCGGAGTCGTTGCTTGTGGCCGGATCCTCACTGACGGTCATGAGCGGTCTGCGATTCGTCCGGAAGGCGGCCAAGGACGGCAAGTCCGTGATCATCATTAACAGGGGCGCCACCCGTGGTGATGCGATGGCCAGGGTGAAGCTGGAGGCCGGCGCAAGCGAGTGCCTGGGCTACCTGCTTGACCGGCTGGGTGTCGGATTGGCGCCGGGGCCAAACCATCGGGTACAGTAATCTCTCGTTGGCCAGCCCAACGGGCGGAAACATGTCCGCCCGGACAGCCCCAATGGGTCTTTAGCTCAGCTGGTAGAGCGCCACGTTTACACCGTGGATGTCATCGGTTCGATCCCGGTAGGACCCACCACAAGAAAACCCCGTGATTCTGCGCCGTCCAGGCCATGAATGACGGGGTTTGTGCGTATCCGGTTAGCTCGGGTGGGCAGACAAGGCGGGCGGCCTCCGGACACCGTGACCTGTTCGGCGTCGGATTCGCAGCGAACCGGGCGCTGGACACTGCCCTGCGCCCGGTTCGGCACGGACGTTGCGCCCAACAGGACCTCCACGTCGTCGCGCGGCGCCGTTCATCTCAAGGGTGCCTGCCCGGCGGGGTTTCCTAAGACTTTAAAAAGAGACAGGGCCCCGGCCGTGCGTTTCCGCCATGCCGCGACCCCTGGCCTTGCTGGCCCTTATTCTCCGAGACGTCCCTCACGGGAATCGCTCAGGTCTTGCCCCAGCCCAAGAAACCAACAAACCCGACATTACCGTCCTGACTGCGTGAGCGTCCAATCGATGGCGAAATAGACCCGCCGGATTGGCGCAATCGAGCGGAAGCGTACTTGTCAGTGCCTGACCGTAGTGTCCTGGGCATGGAGTCAACGTTGGAGCATGTCCTGGTTCGTACGGCGCTGTCCGGGGAACCCGTGCTGGTGGAACAGGGTGGGCGGGAATGGCTGGTGGCGGAGGAGCCGCTGCGTTGGTTCGAACGAACCAACTGGTGGGAGCAACAGCCCAGGATGCCCAGGGGGCAGGGGCGCATCGACGTGGAGGTGTGGCGGGTCCAGGCCAGGCTGGGGCATAATCCACGCAGCGACTTGGCCACCATGGACCTGGTCCGTGATCCCACGGGCGGGGGCTGGCGGATGAGACGTGCTGCCTGAGCTGTCGATGGCAGCAGGCGTCAAGGGATCGTGAAGGGACTTAATGTGAAAGGCTCCTCGCCACAGCTATTGGGGGACGCTGTGGAGAGGAGCCAGTAGTAACAATTTAACTGATGCGGGCAGCAGAAGCAAGTTCAGGCCACTTGTTGGGCGGCTTGTTGGCACGCCGTGCAATTCGCCCACCAAAGGGTGGATCGCCGTCGGGGACCTGCCGAAGTTGGGGCAAGCCTGGCTTAAATTGGATGGCCTTCCACTGTGGCTATTGGGGGACGCCACAGTGGAAGGCCTGACAACGAATATACAGCCATTCGCGCAGTTTCACAACACCGGACGTTCTACCTCCTGGGGGAACAACTGGGCAACAATTGGATGGCAAGCGTTCATGTCAGTCAACAGCCATGGTCGCTGCTCGCGGGGGTGTGGACCAATGGCCCCCTGCAGTCACCAGGGTGTTGGCCGGGATCTCCTTCGCCGTCTCGGAAGCGGCGCACTTCGACCTGCACGTCGCCGCTCCCGCCCTCCGTCATCAGGACGCGGGCCCGTGAATCTTTCCGCATGCGCAGGGGCTCAAGTTCTGGCATGCGCCGAATGCAGTCCGTATGGGGTGCAGAGGGCACCATGCGCCACAATGGTAGGGAATCGGGCGCACAGGTGTCGAGGGGGACTGGTGAGGACTGAACTTTCCATGACGCGGCGTTCCACGCCGGAGCCGGATGCCCGGATGATCGACTTTGCCGAACCTCGGCCATATGGGCGCGTCGATGGCCGCCAAGCTTTCGACGCCGTAGCGCCCGCCTGCGGTGTGGCACCGGTCTGCCCCGCCGCCCGTCAGGGCCAGGCGCCCCAACAGTCCCCGGCCGGGACGCGGCCATGGGCAGCGTCTCGCCCCGGGACGTCCAGGACTTTGGTGTGCGGGTGGTCAAGGGTCCGGCAACTCAGGGTGGGAGGTTGCCGCGCTTCTTGAGAACCTCGCCGCCGGCCTGGCAGGCACCCGGGCGTTGGACATGCCGGGCCCCGCGGCGTCGACATTTTTTACCCGACCGACGACAACAGTACCGACGACAACAGTGAAGGAAAACACGTGAGTGGATTGTTTGACCTGACCGGCAGGGTCGCCCTGGTGACCGGCTCCAGCCGCGGCATCGGCAACTCGCTGGCCCGCGGGTTGGCCGAGGCCGGGGCGAAAGTTGTGCTCAACGGCCTCAACGCCAAACGGCTCGCCGCCGCAGCGGCAGCCATGGGCGCTGACTTCGAAGCCGGCCGGATCCGCTCCGTCGCCTTCGACGTCGCGAGCGACGAGGCGGCCGCAGACGGCATCGCCTGGATTGAGGCCAACGTGGGGCCCCTGGACATCCTGGTCAACAACGCCGGCATCCAACACCGCGTGGCGTTGCTGGATTTGGATGTGAAGGACTGGGACCGGGTCATCAGCACGGACCTGACGAGTGCGTTCCTCGTCGGACGGGCGGCAGCGCGCATGATGCTGGCCCGCGGGCGTGGGAAGATCATCAACATCTGCTCCGTGCAGGCCGACCTGGCCCGCCCGACCATCGGCGCCTACACGGCGGCCAAGGGAGGACTGCGCAACCTCACGCGGGCCATGACGGCCGAGTGGGCCTCCGGCGGGCTGCAGATCAACGCGATCGCCCCCGGCTACATCCACACGGAGATGACCCAGGACCTGGTGGACGACGAGCAATTCAACTCCTGGGTCCTGGGCCGCACGCCGGCAAACCGCTGGGGGACAGTGCAGGACCTGGTGGGACCGGCCGTCTGGCTGTCCTCCCAGGCATCGAATTTTATCAACGGCCAGACCATCTTCATCGATGGCGGCATGACGGTTGTGGTGTAAAAAGTGAACACATTTGAACTTCCCGCCAGCGCCCCCGCAGTGGTGGCCCACGGCAAGGGCGACCTCCGGATAGAGGACATTCCCTTGGCCGCAGCCGACGCGGACGAGGCTGTTGTTGAAATCGCCTACGGCGGCATTTGCGGCTCCGACCTGCACTACTGGCTCGAGGGCGCCGCGGGGGAGTCAATCCTCGTAGACCCCATGGTTCTGGGCCATGAAGTGGTGGGTACGGTGGTCCGTGCCGCCGCCGACGGCACGGGACCCGCTGCGGGCACGCCGGTGGCCGTGCACCCGGCCACCCCCGGAACCGGGGCTGCCCGTTATCCCGCGGACCGGCCCAACCTGTCCCCGGGATGCACCTACCTGGGCAGCGCCGCCCACCACCCCCACACGGACGGTGCCTTTCTGCGCTATGCAACCCTGCCGTCGCGCATGCTCCGCGCCCTGCCCGCGAGTTTGCCGTTGCGCCGGGCGGCCGTCGCTGAACCCGCCAGCGTGGCCTGGCACGCCGTCTCGCGTGCCGGTGGCGTGAAGGGCAAGCGCGTGCTCGTGGTCGGCGCCGGCCCCATCGGAACTCTGGTGGTCGCCGTCCTCAAGCGGGCCGGCGCCACCCACATCACCGCCGTTGACATCTTCGACAAGCCGCTGGAGATTGCCGCGGCCCTGGGCGCCGACACCGTCCTCAAGGCCGACGACGCCGAGTCGATAGCCGCAGTTGAGGCGGATGTCGTCTTTGAGTCCTCCGGAAACCGCTTCGGTCTGGCCTCGGCCATCAGCGGGGCCGTGCGCGGCGGCCGGGTGGTCATGGTGGGGCTGCTGCCGTCCGGCCCGCAGCCGGTGGCCGTCTCGCTGGCCATCACCCGGGAACTGGAACTGGTTGGCTCCTTTCGCTTCAACGATGAGATCGAGGAGGTCATTGCGGCCCTGGCCGACGGGTCCCTGGTGGTGGACGCCGTCGTGACGCACGAATTCCCGCTGGCCCGCGGGCTGGAGGCCTTTGCGGTTGCACGGGATTCGGCGGTGTCCGGCAAGGTGCTGCTGGACTTCAACGCCTGAGGCCTCTACCGGGGAGGCAATTGACGGGGACCGGTCTACCCTCGGGCGTCGAAGTTGGCCGGAACCTGAACAGATGTTCCACCCGTGCAACATTGCCGGGATGGTGCGCGGATTTGGGGAGCGCCGGATAAGCTGAAGGAAACTGCCCCTACCCACTTGGAGGAAAAGTATGTCCGCACAAATCGGCGTAACAGGTCTGGCCGTCATGGGCGCGAACCTTGCCCGCAACCTGGCGCGCAACGGATACACGGTGGCCCTGCACAACCGCTCCGTGGAAAAGACGGACGCCCTGCTGACCGCCCACGGCGACGAGGGCGACTTCATCCGCACCGAGACGATGGCCGAGCTGGTCGAGTCGCTGGAGAAGCCGCGCCGCGTGCTCATCATGGTCAAGGCCGGCGGTCCTGTCGATTCCGTGATCGATTCGCTCGTGCCGCTCATGGAGCCGGGCGACATCATCATCGACGGCGGCAACTCCAACTTCCAGGACACCCGCCGCCGCGAGGCCGCACTGGCCAAGAAGGAGCTGCACTTCGTGGGCGTCGGCGTCTCCGGCGGCGAAGAGGGCGCACTGCTGGGCCCGTCCATCATGCCCGGCGGTTCCAAGGAATCCTACGATGCCCTCGGCCCGCTGCTGGAAAGGATTTCCGCGAAGGTCGACGGCGAACCCTGCTGCGCCTGGATCGGCACGGACGGCGCCGGCCACTTTGTGAAGATGGTCCACAACGGCATCGAGTACGCCGACATGCAGGTCATCGGTGAGGCCTACGACCTGCTGCGCAGCGCCGCCGGTATCGAACCGGCCGAGCAGGCAGAGATCTTCGGCCAGTGGAATGAAGGCCAGCTGGCCTCCTTCCTGATCGAGATCACCGCCGAGGTGCTGGGACATGTCGATGCCAAGACCGGCAAGCCGCTGGTTGATGTGATCGTGGACTCCGCCGGCCAGAAGGGCACGGGACGCTGGACGGTCCAGTCCGCACTGGACCTGGGGTCCCCGACGTCGGCCATCGCCGAATCAGTGTTTGCCCGCGGCCTCTCCAGCCAGCGCGACCAGCGTGCCATCGCCCAGGACGTGCTGGCCGGCCATGAAGGCACCGTGGAACTCGGCGCCGACTTCGTCGAGGATGTCCGCCAGGCGCTCTACGCCTCCAAACTGATCAGCTACGCCCAGGGCATCGACATGCTCACCAGCGCTGCCGCCGAGTACAACTGGGACCTGAAGCTCGATGAGATCGCGTCCCTGTGGCGCGGCGGGTGCATCATCCGCGCCGCACTGCTCAAGGACATCACCAAGGCCTACGCCGCTGAAGACAAGCCGGCCAACCTGCTGTTCGCCCCGGCATTCGCCGCGGAAATCGCCGAGGTCCTGCCGGCCTGGCGCCGCGTGGTTGCCACCGCCGTCCAGCTGGGCATCCCCGTTCCGGTGTTCTCCTCCTCGCTCGCGTACTACGACGGACTGCGCCGCAAGCGCCTGCCCGCCGCCCTGACCCAGGGCCTGCGCGACCTCTTCGGTGCCCACACGTACAACCGTGTCGACGAAGAAGGCACCTTCCACACGCAGTGGAGCGGCGACAAGACAGAGGTCAGCGCCGTCGACACGCACTGACCTCCCAACTGTGGCGCAGTTGTTGCTGAAAACGGGCAGGTTTTCAGCAACAACTGCGCCACAGTTGTATAGGGGAAGGTGTGCCGGGGTGTTTGAGGCCGCTCAGCGGCCGAGACGCTGGCGGGCCGTTCCGGTCCCTTGCCCCACCGCCACCCGCCGGGTTGCCGCCGCCAGGCCGAAGGCCGGCATGTTGTTGTAGACGGTTTCCTGGTCCTTCGTGGCGAGCTGGTAGGTCTCATGCCAGATGCCCACGTCAGCCGTGCGCGCCGACTCCTTCATGAACGTGCGCCATGCGGCGAGGTGTGGCGCGTCCCGGTCGGCGGCAAATCGCTGCAGGTGTTCCGGGCTTTCCCAGTAGGAGAGCAGAATGGTGGTCCGGCCCACCCACTGGTGAAAACCCAGGAGGCCGGCGTCGGGGTTCGTGGCCAAGTGGTTGAGCATCCGTGGCATGGCGGCCACGGTACGCAGGGTCGGGCCGAGCTTCCACCAGCGGTTGGCCCGCATTCCGATGAGGAAAACGGTGACGGTGTCCGACAGCGGTTCTGCCGTGAAACGGCCGGGGAATATTCGCTGTGCCATGGTACGTCCTTCGCTTCAGTCGTTTCATAACTTCGTTATGTAACGATGTTATGGCAGGATGGATGGCATGGCAAGACCTATCATCTACACTTCCGAACTTCGCTCCCGACTCCTGGACGCCGCCGCTTCGCTGCTGGCGGCCGGCGGCCCGGCATCCCTGAGCCTGCGCGAGACTGCCGCGCGCGCTCAGACGTCCACGACGGCCATCTACTCCTTGTTCGGCGGTAAGCGCGAGCTCATGACGGCCGTTGTTGATGAGGGTTTCCGGTCCTTTGCCGAAGCCCAGGGGAACGCTGCACCCCACGGCTTGCTGGCGTTGGGGAGGGCGTATCGGCAATGGGCCCTGTCCCACCCTGTCGTCTACTCGCTGATGTTCGCCGCACCGCATGGCTCCGGCATTGACTGCCCGCCGACGCTGGAAGTTTCCAATGCATCAATTGCACCGCTGATGGCCGCCGTGACTGCCGCGCTGGAGGCGCGGCCTGTCGAGGCGGCGCCCATCGCGGTTGCCGCAGCCATCTGGGGGCAGGTCCACGGCCTGGTCAGCCTGGAACTGGCGGGGGTGGCCCTGCCGTCGGAATCATGGTCGGCGGCGTATGAGGCCGCCCTGGAGGGGATCGCACGCGCGTACCTGGACGGTTGAGAGTCTGTGGACATCCGCGCGCCGATGGGCGCGGCAGCGGTGCAATGGCAGAAGCGGCGCCACCCCCCCCGGGCGGATGCTGCCCACCACGGGGGGAACCGCGGCGGGCAGGATCAGGGGCGGGGGCGGAAGTCGGTGTGAACCGGCTAGATCCACATGGCCGGGTCAATGTACTCCGCCGGATCCACCGCCGGCGCCATTTCTTTCTTGGCATCGCGGTGGCGCCACGTGGCCGGGACGCCGGTGAGGATGGAGTTTGGCGGGGCGTCCTTGACCACCACGGCGTTCGCGCCAACGGCGGAGTCGTCGCCGATGGTGATGGGGCCCAGGACCTTGGCGCCGGCGCCGATGGTGACCCGGTTGCCGATGGTCGGATGGCGCTTGACCTTGGCCAGCGAACGTCCGCCCAGCGTGACGCCGTGGTAGATCATGACGTCGTCGCCGATCTCCGACGTCTCACCAATGACCACGCCCATGCCATGGTCGATGAAGAAGCGGCGGCCAATCGTGGCGCCGGGGTGGATTTCAATGCCGGTGGCAAAGCGCGCCAGCTGGGACAGTACCCGGGCCGGGAAGCGTAGGGCTGGGTTGGCCCACATCCTGTGCGTCAGCCGATGCACCCAGATGGCGTGCAGGCCGGAGTAGATAAAGAAGTTTTCCGCGGATCCACGGGCTGCCGGGTCATGTGACCGGGCAGCCTCGAGGTCCTCGCGTAACCTGGCAAAAAATCCCACAGACTTCCCTCAGTGTGCTTGTCAGCCGCGGATGTCGTCGTATAGAACGGTGGAGATGTAGCGTTCGCCAAAGTCGGGGACCACGGCCACAATCAGCTTACCGGCGTTCTCCTCGCGCTTGGCCAGCTCCAGCGCGGCCCAGACGGCGGCGCCGGCGGAAATCCCGCCCAGTATCCCTTCCCGGTTGCCCAGGGCACGGGCCACGGCGACGGAATCCTCAAGCGTCGCGTCAAGGACTTCGTCGTACACGTCCTGGTCAAGGATTTCCGGGATGAAGTTGGCGCCCAGGCCCTGGATCTTGTGCGGTCCCGGGGCGCCGCCGTTGAGGATGGCAGAGTCGGAGGGCTCAACGGCAACCACCTGCACGCCTGGCTTGCGGGACTTGAGCAGCTGGCCCGCACCGGTGATGGTGCCGCCGGTGCCGATGCCGGCCACCAGGATGTCCACGGCCCCGTCGGTGTCCTCCCAGATTTCCTCACCCGTGGTGCGGCGGTGGATCTCCACGTTGGCCGGGTTCGCAAACTGCTGCGCCCAGATGGAGTTCTCCGTGTTGGAGACAATCTCCTTGGCCTTTTCCACGGCGCCGCGCATGCCCTCGGAACCCGGTGTGAGCACAATTTCGGCGCCGAAGGCGCGCAGCATGACGCGTCGTTCGGTGGACATGGTCTCCGGCATGGTCAGGATGACCTTGTAGCCACGGGCCGCACCCACCATGGCAAGGGCGATTCCGGTGTTGCCCGAAGTACCTTCCACGATCGTGCCGCCCGGGTGGAGCGCGCCGGCCGCCTCTGCGGCGTCCACAATGGCGACGCCAATGCGGTCCTTGACGCTGTTGGCCGGGTTGTAGAACTCCAGCTTGAGGGCAACGGTGGCCTTCAGGCCCTCGGCCAGGCGGTTCAACCGCACCAGCGGGGTGCCGCCCACCAGCTGCGTAACATCGTCGTAAATGCGTCCCATGGATGGTCCTGTTCTTGAAGTGTGTGGCTGCCTGATGGCGCGGCCCAGTTGTGACAAACGCCAGCGTAGTCACGTGCCTGGCCGGATGCTACGCGGTCAGCCATTGAGCGTAATGTTTTCTGACTTTGGCGATCTTGGGGTTGATAATGACCTGGCAGTACCCGACGCCGGGCCGCTGGGCGTAAAAGTCCTGGTGGTAGTGCTCCGCCTGGTACAGGTGCCCCAGGGGGGAGACTTCCGTGACGATCGGGTGCGGCCAGTTCGGTTGGTTCCGGGCAATCGCTGCGTGGAACGCGGCTTCCTCCTCCGGGCTCGAATAAAACATCGAGGACCGGTACTGGGTGCCGGTGTCATAGCCTTGCCGGTTCAGCGTGGTGGGATCATGCTGGGTGAAGAACATGTCCAGGATGGTCTCCGCTGGAATTACGGTGTCGTTAAACGTCACCGAGACAACCTCCGCGTGCCCGGTCATGCCGGAACAGATCTGTTCATACGTGGGGTTGGGGATGGCGCCGCCGGTGTACCCGGACACCACCGACTCCACGCCCTTGGTCATTTGGTACACGGCGTCGAGGCACCAAAAGCAGCCACCGCCCAAGACAAAAGTTTTCACATCCATCTATAAGCCGCTGCACCCGCAAATGATTCCCGATGGTCCCTGGCCCACACCCGGCTAAGCTGGAAAGATGACCATGGATGCAGAAGATCCCACGCACGACGTCGGCGCGCACCCCGGCGGGCAGGTCCCCGCTCCGGGCCGGCCCGGGGCAGCACAGGCCGCGGTCGCGGCAGCAACCCCGGACGACGTCGCCCCCTCCGGGGAGGCACCTGTCGACGAGCCTGAGCTGGTCACCCCGGTGCTCTCCGACGTGTTGCTGGCCGTGGAGGAGCTGTGGCCGGAATCCCTCGCGGAGGAGTGGGACCGCGTGGGCCTCGTGGTGGGGCGGCCGGAGACGGAAGTGGACCGCATCATGTTTGCCGTGGACCCCACGCTGGAAGTCATTGACGAGGCGCTGGAGTGGGGTGCCAGGCTGCTGGTCACACACCACCCGCTGCTGCTCAACGGGGTCCACTCCGTGGCAGCGACCACCGGCAAGGGCCGCGCCGTCCACCGGCTGATCGAGGGCGGCTGCGCGCTGCTGACGGTGCACACCAACGGCGACAGCGCCGTGGGCGGCGTCTCCGACGTGCTGGCGGATGTCCTGGGCCTGCAGGACGTCGCCCCGCTGATGCCTGCCGCCCACGGGCTCGTGGAGGAAGGGATCGGCCGCGTGGGCACGTTGCCCGGCGTCGAAAAGCTCGGAGAGCTGGCCTCGCGGATCTTCCTGACGTTGCCGGCCGTGGCTGGGGGAGTGCGCGTGGCCGGCGACCGGGACGCGCTGGTACGCAAGGTGGCCGTCTGCGGGGGCTCCGGGGACGGCCTGTTCGACGCCGTCCGGGCCGCGGACGCGGACGTTTACGTCACCGCCGACCTGCGTCACCATCCGGCGTCGGAAGCGCGGGAGTCCAGCAGCGACGGCCGCCCGTACCTCATCGACCTCTCCCACTTTGCCAGCGAATGGCTGTGGCTGCCGGTGGCCGCACAGGCCCTCGCCAACGTGCTGGCGGATCAGGGCTTCGAGGCGGAGCTGGCCGTCAGCCAGTCCAACACGGATCCGTGGGACTTCATTTTGACGCCGGGCCACTAGGCTGTCAGCAGGTCATTGACCGTTACGGCTTTCCAACAGGAGGAACCACATGGCGAAGGCAGCACCGGCTGAACAAATGCGTTTGCTGGACATTCAAGCGTTGGACGCCAAGCTGCGGGCCCTGGACGCCCAGGCCAAGGCGCTGAAGGAGGACCCCCGGCTGCCCGACCTCCACGGCGGCGTCACGGTGGCCAAAAGCGACCTGGTGGTCCTGGACACGGAGGTGGGGGACCTGGCACGCAGGCTCACCAAGGCCGAGGACGACGTCGCCCAGGTCACCGCGCGCATCGCCAAGGACGAGATTCAGCTCAACAGCGGGACCGGCCTGTCCAAGGACCTGGTGGCCCTTCAGCACGACATTGAATCGCTGGGCAAACGTCGCAGCTCGCTGGAAGACACCGAACTGGAGGTGATGGAAGCCCTCGAGGACGCCAAGGGTCGCCAGGGTGCCCAGCAGGACCTCGTGGCGCAGATGCAGTTGGTGCTGGACGGCGTGGTCGGTGAGATCCGCAGCAAGCTGGGCGCCCTGCGCCTGGAGCGCGACGCCACCGCCGCCGAACGTGCTGAACTCGCCGCCGGCTTCGAGCCGGCCCTGCTGGCCATCTACGACCGCACGCTCGCCAAGTACGGGGTGGGAGCGGCCCGGCTGTTCCACGGCACCTCCGAAGGTTCCGGCATGCAGCTGAGCGCGGGCGACCTGGCCGAGATCAAGGGCGCCGCCGCGGACGACGTCGTATTCTGCCCCGACTCCGGCGCCATCCTGGTCCGTTCCCCCGAATGGGCTTAGCCCCGACCGCTTGAGCCTGCCCCGGCGGCCGGGCCTGGACTTCGACGGGCCCATGCACCGGGCGTCAGCGCTAGTCCGCCAGGATGATGTTCAGCGCGTGCGGCCTGCGCGCGGTGCCGGGCACCAGTTCCACGATCCACCGTTCACCGGCCGCCCGGGCCAGCTGGGCGGGCGTCTGCGGGGCCTTGCCGCGGCGCGTGAGCAGGTGCCGGGCCAGTTCACCACGGGTGTGCTTGGCAAAGTGCGAGACCACCTTGCGGGTGCCGTCGCGTTCGGTGAAGACGTTCACGGCCACCGTGTGTCCGGCCGCAGGGGCCCAGGCGGCAGCGTAGGTGCTTGAGCGGCAGTCCACCAGCAGGTGCCCCTCCGCGTGCGCCTCCAGTGCGGTGCCCAGTTTCGGCTTCCAGTAGCTTGCCAATTTTCCCAGCCCTGGCAGCCCCACGGACATGGAGAGCCGGTAGGCGGGAATGCGGTCATCGAAGGCCACGGCGCCCCACAGGCCCGAGACAACCACGACGCCGGCATCGGCCTTGCGCTTCTGGGCTGCCGTCATGCCGTGGTAGCCGAGGGCGTCGTACAGCACTCCGGAGTAGATGCTGTGGGCGGGTGCCGCCGGTTCGGCGGCCAGGCGCGTGTTCCGCACGACCTCGTGGGCCAGCGAGGCGCCCACGCCCAGCCGGGCCAGGGCTCCGTCGGAGGCAGAGACCGCCGCCAAGGCTTCGGCCACGGCCTGCCGGGCACCGGTCAGCTCCGGGAAATGCAGCTCCGCCAAATCCACGGGGGTGCCGGCGTCGGCAGGGGTCTTTCCCTCGGAAGGGGGCAGTAAAATCAGCACCCTGAGAGCCTACCGGCTTCCGCACGCGCAGCAGCGACGCCCGCCGCCCTACTAGACCGGTCTAGTGAACTGTCGCACTGAACTCGCTGGTACCGCTGCTCACCTGCCTAAAATGGTCTTGGCTTGGACCAAGGGTGTTTTAGGCCAGGAAAGGTATCTGACGTGACGACCAACCACGCTTCAACCAATGGCGACGCCGCCTTGCAGTCATGGATCCAGCGCGAGACCATGGCGGAGGCAATGATCCCGCTGATTGGCCGCCTCTACCGCGAAAACAACGTAATTCTTTCCGTCCACGGACGCAGCCTGATCAACCAGTCAGCCATCAGCCTGCTCAAAGCGCACCGCTTCGCCCGGCACGTGGACGGGGTGCTGCTGCGCCCCGAGGAGACCCTGCCGCTGCTGCAGGCCATGACCACCCTTCGCTTGGGCCCCGCCTCCATCAACCTGGCCACCTTGAACCTGAAGTACGCGCAGGAAGGTGCCGGGCGCAGCCGCGAAGAATTCCTGCGCACGGAACTTGCCGACGTCGTGGACCGCCAGGGCCAGGACGAGCGTGCGGGTGCCGATGTGGTCCTGTACGGCTTTGGCCGGATCGGGCGGCTGCTGGCCCGGATCCTGATAGAACACTCCGGCGGGGGGCAGGGCCTGCGCCTGCGCGCCATCGTGGTGCGCAAGGGCGGGGACTCCGACCTGGTCAAGCGTGCCAGCCTGCTGCGCCGCGACTCAGTCCACGGCCCGTTCACCGGCACCATCACCGTTGACCAGGAGCGCAACATCATCCAGGCCAACGGCACGGCCATCCAGGTCATCTACTCGGACAGCCCTGCGACCATCGACTACACCTCCTACGGCATCCACGACGCCCTGGTGGTGGACAACACCGGGCGCTGGCGCGACGAGGAGGGCCTGTCCCAGCACCTGCACAGCAAGGGCGTCTCCCGTGTGCTGCTCACAGCACCCGGCAAGGGTGCGCTGAAGAACGTGGTGCACGGCATCAACCACGCAACCATCACCGATGACGACAAGATTGTCACCGCCGCGTCCTGCACCACCAACGCCATCACCCCCGTACTGAAGGTTCTCAACGACAAGTACGGCATCGTGCACGGCCACGTGGAAACCGTCCACTCGTTCACCAACGACCAGAACCTGACGGACAACTTCCACAAGGGTGACCGCCGTGGCCGCTCCGCCGCGTTGAACATGGTGCTGACCGAAACCGGTGCCGCCAAGGCCGTCGCCAAGGCCCTGCCCGAGCTTGAGGGCAAGCTGACGGGCAACTCCATCCGGGTCCCCACCCCCAACGTGTCCATGGCCATCCTGAACCTGACACTGGAAAACGGCACCACCAAGGACGAGGTCAACGCCTACCTGCGCGACATGTCGCTGAATTCGGAGCTGCGCAAGCAGATCGACTACATTGACTCACCCGAGGTGGTCTCCACCGACTTCGTCGGCTCCCGCCGCGCCGGCATCGTCGACGGCCTGGCCACCATCAGCACCGACAAGAACCTGGTGCTGTACGTCTGGTATGACAACGAGTTCGGCTACAGCTGCCAGGTGGTGCGCGTCATGGAGGAAATGGCCGGCGTCCATCCGCGCCAGTTCCCCGCACTCGACGGTGCCTCCGCGGTGTCGTCCAAGGACCGGGGCGCCCCGGCCCTGGCGTAGGGCAGGGCACCCAAGCCCGTGGTCCGGCGTCGCACCTGGTGTCAAAAACCAGGTGCGGCGCCGGCATTTTTTAATTCTGTAGCGTCCACCGGCCTTCCCGACCCCGCTTCGCCCGCCCGGGGCCCCTCGGCCTGTAGACTTGGGCGTGGATAGGGCAGCCGGGCAACCGCGCGCCGCGCAGGCGGCTCGAGGAACGTCCGGGCTCCGCAGGACAGGGTGGTGGGTAACGCCCACTCGGGGTGACCCGCAGGAAAGTGCCACAGAAAACAGACCGCCCGCACGGCCGCAAGGCTGGAGCAGGTAAGGGTGAAACGGTGGTGTAAGAGACCACCAGTTTCCCAGGTGACTGGGAAAGCTAGGTAAACCCCACCCGGAGCAAGGCCAGACAGGGCATGGTTGAGGGCTGTCCGCCCGAGTGCCTGGGTAGGCTGCTGGAGGGCGTCGGCAACGGCGTTCGTAGATGGATGGTTGCCTCTCCGCCGCGGGCAACTGCGGCGGACGACAAAACCCGGCGTACAGGCTGCCCTATCCGCTGCGCAACGCCTGGCTCCAGGTGTCTCTGCCAGCCACATCCACGCACGACGCCGCAGCCTCCCCGCGTGTGCCCCGCAGTTATGTCGTCACCGAAGCGACCGGCGGACAGTCGCCGCCGATGGTCGTGGCCACGGCTCAATTGCACCCCAATTTTCCTGGCGCCGGAAGCCACATTGCCAACGCCTCCTTCATGGTCCATCCCGACCACGAAGGGAAGGGCTACGGCCGGCTGCTGGCCCACCACGTCCTGAACGCAGCCTTCGCCGATGGCTACCGCGGCATGGTGTTCAACGCCGTGGTCGAAAGCAACGCAGGCGCCATCCACCTGTGGGAGACGCTGGGGTTCGACATCATGACAACCATCCCCGACGCCTTCGACCACCCATCCCTCGGACCGGTGGGGTTGCACATCATGTACAAGGTCCTGGCCGCCTGAGCGATGCCCGGCCGATGCCCGGCTGTGGACAACGTCCTGCACGTGCGGAGCTGATTGTTTAGAGTTGGACCAGGGTGGGCAGGCCGTGCCCGCCGCAGCCGGTCCCGGAGGCGGCGGAGGGCGGGTCGGTACACGGAGGGGGGCCATGGCGAGGCATGCAGTCCAGCTTCCCGCGCGCCGGCCGGGCGGGTTCCCCGGTGGCCGCCAGGGCAGCGGCGGACGCCGGGCCCCCGGACACGGCCTGCCCGGAGCCGTGGCAGTCCTGTCCGTGCTGTTGCTTGTGGCGACGGCCGGGTGGCTCCATGCAGCCGGCCGGTGGCCGTTCGAGCCCGACGCCGGCCCTCCCCCCGTGCTTGCCACGCCGCAGCCCGGACTGGGCACCCCCGTGGTGCGGGTGGGCCCCGCCACCGCCCTGGCCGTGTTGGAAACCCTGCCGGTCAAGGGCCGTGCGCCCCGGACCGGCTATGACCGCAGCTCCTTTGGCCAGGCTTGGCTGGATGCCGACGCCAATGGCTGTGACACCCGCAACGACGTCCTGCGTCGGGACTTGGCCGACACCACCCTGGAGGACGGCTCCCTGTGCCTGGTCGCGGCCGGCACGCTCGCCGAGCCTTACACCGGACGCACCGTGGAATTCCGCCGCGGCGCCGCCACCAGCGGCGCCGTCCAGATCGACCACGTGGTTGCCCTGGGCAACGCGTGGCAGACAGGTGCCCGGCAGTTGACGGACGTGCAGCGCCAAAGCCTGGCGAACGACCCCTTGAACCTGCTGGCCGTTGACGGGCCGGCGAACAAGGAAAAGTCGGACGCCGACGCCGCCTCCTGGCTGCCGCCGTCCAAGTCGTTCCGCTGTCAGTACGTTGCCCGGCAGGTTTCCGTCAAGGCAGCCTACCGTCTGTGGGTCACGCCGGCGGAAAAGGCGGCCATGGCCAGGGTGTTGGGGCCATGCCCCGCCACGAAGGCACTCTCCTCCGGATACGGCCCCTGAGGCTGCGGCCCGGTGCACGCTCCAAGGTGCGGCAGGAACACGCGGCGCGAAACAAACGCTGCGGTGATGGCCAGGGACAGCAATCGGTGCAATGATGCCGATATGAGCGAATCAGACTACACCAACCCGATCCAGCTGGCCCACGACAACCTCGAGGAGGCCAACCGCCAGCTCACCCGTGCCACCGCCGATTTCAATGCCGGCAAGATCACGCAGGCACGCCTGGACCAGCTCCACGAACTACGCGACATCGCCGCTGCCGACGTCAACCGCGTGGCCAGGGAAAACTAGCAGGACAAGCCCGGACGCGGCCGGTACGGATCAGTCCCGGCTCGTGCCGATTTCCGCCAGCGGCAGGTCCGGATGGTTCTTTTCCACCCGGCGCATCGCCCAAATGTCGTTGAAGAGGGCCAAAAACTCCCCGTCGCTGCGCTCAAGGACCTCGGCGCCGTGGATGCCTGCCAGGGTGGCCGCGGCATCCGCCGTCGTCAGCCGGGCGAGGGAGTACGGAAGCCGTTCCAGACGCATGGGGGCGTTGAAGTCGTGGTGCATGCGGTCCTCGACCACCTCAAATTGCATGGGTCCGACGGCGGCCAGCACGGGCGCCTGGTCCCCGCGCAGGTCCGAGCGCAGGACCTGGATGACGCCCTCGTGTTCCAACTGCTCAATGCCCCGGCGGAACTGCTTGTACTTGCTCGGGTCCTTGGAGCGGGCCACCTGGAAGTGCTCGGGCGCGAACAGGGGAATGGCCGGGAACTCCACGGCCTCTTCCACGAAGAGCGAATCGCCCACCCGGAGGGCAGAGGCGTTGACCAGGCCGACAACGTCGCCCGGGAACGCGGTGTCGATCACCTCACGCTCGCGGCCGAAGACCTGTTGGGCGTACTTGGTGGCGAAGGACTTCCCCGTGCGTCCCTGCGTGACCACCATGCCGCGCTCAAACATCCCGGAGCAGACACGGATGAAGGCGACATGGTCGCGGTGCGCCTGGTTCATGCCGGCCTGGACCTTGAAGACAAAGCCGGAGAACGGCGCGTCCACGGGCCGGGTGCCGCCGGCGACGTCCGGGCGCGGGGCGGCCGGGGGAGCGTAGTCAACCAGGGTGTCCAGGATCTGCTTGACACCAAAGTTCAGCGCGGCGGAGGAGAACAGCAGCGGCGTGGCCTTGCCCGCGTAAAACGCCTCCAGGTCCAGCGGGTCGTCGGCGTCAACCACCAGGCTGGCCTCGTCGATGGAGTCCTGCCAGGCGTCGCCCTCGGAAGCGGCGGCCTGTTCCGGGGTGAGATATTCGGTCAGGGCAATCTGGGCGCCGGAGCTGTTGCGCGTAAACTTGGCAAACTCGTTGCGCCGGATGTCCCACACGCCGCGGAAGTCCCCGGCAATGCCGATGGCCCAGGTCAGCGGCATGGGAGTCAGGCCGGTTCGTTCGGTGATCTCGTCCATCAACTCCAGCGGGTCCAGCCCGGGGCGGTCCCACTTGTTGATGACGGTGATGATGGGCAGCTTGCGTTGGCGGCACACCTCGAACAGCTTCATCGTCTGCGTTTCCAGTCCCTTGCCCGCATCGACGAGCATGACGGCACAGTCCACGGCGGCCAGCACCCGGTAGGTGTCCTCGGAAAAGTCGGCGTGGCCGGGGGTGTCCAGAAGGTTGATGACGGTGTCCCGGTAGGAGAACTGGAGGGCGGCGGAACTGATGGAGATGCCGCGGTCCTTTTCCATCTGCTGCCAGTCGGAGACGGTGTCGCGGCGGTTGGACTTGCCGTTGGTCGCACCTGCCGTGCCGATGACCTTTGCGTGCAGTGCCAGAGCCTCGGTCAGCGTTGACTTTCCGGCATCCGGGTGGGAGATGACGGCAAAGGTGCGGCGCCGGCCCGCCTGGCCGGTGACTTCCGTGGTGCGGGCGGGGGACTGGACCGGTGAGGACACAAGACTACTTTCTGGCGGCGAAGGACATTCGATGGCGGTGCCGGCGCGGGCCGGGGCAAAAATATCAACTCCCAAGTTTACCGCAAGAGCCGGGTGCTTCCCCTCCGGGAGGCGCAGGGCTACGGCAGGGCCAGGTGCCCGAAGCCAAGCTGCCAGGTGCCGCCAGCCGCGATGCGGTCCAGGACCAGCTGTTGCAGCGCCGTCGTGCGGGGCAGCTCGGGGAGGAGCTCCATGCTGCGGGTGCGGAACGTGAAGTAGACGGCGTCGGTGGGTTCGTCCCGCGGCGTGCCGTATGGGGTGAAGCGGGCGGCGAAGCGGGAGATGTTGGACCATTCGTCGATGTGCGCGGCCAGGTAGGGATCCAGCAGCCAGGACTCGCAGTTGGCGGTCCGGACGGGCGTGGCGGGGAAGTGCCTGGCGAAAAACGGGCCCGCGGCGGCGAGGCTCTCGGCGACGGAATGGGTGCTCAGGGGGCCGCCTTCGGGGATGTGGACGCCCAGGACCCATTCCCCGTCAGCGACGCCGGGGATGGGGGCGGTGGGCCGGTGGAGCAGGTATTGCAGGCGTCCGAGCGCGAAGATGCGGCCGGCGAAAAGGTGGGTCAGCCACTTGTAGGTGTCCATGCCGAAACGGCCGTGGACGCGCCGGTTGATGGCCAGGTTGCGGCCAAAGTCGGAAAGGGTGTCGCGGGTGACGGCGTCGGGGATGTCCCTCTCGGCATGCCAGGTGCGGATGCCGGGGACGAAGCGCAGCATGGCCTCGATCCAGTCGCGTTCGGTGACGGGCAGACCCGCCGCGGACAGCGCGGGCACGGAAGCGTCGTCGCTGCCTAGCCGGGCGGAGAGATAGGCCTGGACGGACTCGGCTCCCGGGCTGATGCATCCTTCGAGCAGTTCCTGGCACTCCGCCCGGTCCTCCACGGCCACATCCAGGTAGTCAAGGGACAGCTCCGAGCTCAACACGGTTTGCGGGATCATCAGTTCAGCTTACCGAACCGCCCGTTGAGGTTTGAGATCATGACATCTGCGCACCGCGGCGGGGTGTCATGATCTCGAACCTCAACGGGCGGTCAGGGCTTGGGCTTCTTGACGAAGAGCGTCTCGGCCTGCTCCAGGGACATGCCGTTGGTTTCCGGGACCTTGAACATGACGAAGAAGAACGACGCCGCCGCGAACAATGCGTACATTCCGTACGTCAGCGGCAGGGAGGCTGCGGCCATGACGGGGAAGCTGAGCGTGATCAGGAAGTTGGCAATCCACTGGGCCGCCGCAGCCAGGCCCAGTGCTCGGGCGCGGATGCGCGAAGGGAAGATCTCGCCCAGCAGCACCCACACCAGCGGCCCCCACGAGGCGCCGAAGCTGATGACAAAAACATTCGCGGCGACGAGCGCCACCGGCCCCCACGGGGCGGGCAATGCGATGTTTGAGCCCGAGCCCGTGGCGGAAGAGAAGGCAACCGCCATGGCGCCGAGGGAGACGGCCATGCCGATGGAACCGGTCAGCAGGATGGGACGGCGCCCGATCCTGTCCACCAGGGCGATGGCCACCAGGGTGACCAGGATGTTGACGATGGCGGTGACCACGGAGATGGTCAGGGAGTTGCTCTCCTGGAATCCGACGGCCTTCCACAGCGTGGTCGAGTAGTAGAAAATGACATTGATGCCCACGAACTGCTGCAGGATGGAGAGGATGATGCCGATCCAGACCACCGGCATCAGGCCGAAACGCTTGCCGCGCAGCGATCCCTTTTTGGCCGCGAGGGAGTCCGCTTTGACGGCTTCCTTGATGTCGCGGATGCTGCGGTCCGCGTCCTCGCCGGGGGCAATGGTCAAGAAGATCTCCTTGGCCTTTTTCTCCTTGCCCTGCATGACCAGGAAGCGCGGGGATTCGGGGAGGACGAAGGCGATCCAGCCATACGCGATGGCCGGCACGGCTCCGGCCAGAAACATCCAGCGCCAGGCGGGCAGCCCCAGCCAAAGGACGTTGACCGCGCCGCCGGCGGTGTTGGCGAACAACGCGTCCGAGAGCAGGGCCGCAAAGATGCCCACCGTGATGGCCAGCTGCTGCAGGGAGGCCAGCCGGCCGCGGTGGCGGCGGGGTGAAATTTCGGAAATGTAGGCGGGGGCGATGACCGAGGCCAGACCAATGCCGAGCCCGCCGATGAGGCGCCAGAAGATCAAGTCGATGACATTGAAGGCCAGGCCGGTGCCGATGGCGCTGACCAAAAACAGGGCCGCGCCCAGCTTCATGGCAGGGATGCGGCCCTTGGCGTCGGCAATCTTCCCGGCCATGTAGGCGCCGACAGCGCAGCCCAACAGTGCGACGGCGATGGTGAAGCCCGTGAGCGCATCACCGAGGCGGAACTGTCCTTGGATGGCGTCCACGGCCCCGTTGACCACCGAGGAGTCGAAGCCGAACAGGAAGCCGCCCAAGGCGCCGGCCACGGCGAGCCCGATGACTTTTTTGGGTATGGCTGCCGCTGCACTTTCGCCGGTGGTCGTGGACTTGCTCATGATTCCCCCTAGCGGCCAATCTCCCGCGGGACGTCGGCCGGATCGCGTTGGGTGCAAATAATTCTGTACAGCAAAGCTACTCCCTGTCCTAGCCGAAGGGACCAAACCGTGCAAGAAAAAACGGCGCGGGACGCGCTTCCACGCACGCGCCACCGGTCATGATCGCAAACCTCAACGGCTCGGCGGCGGGCAAATGCTCAGTGCCCGAACGGGTCCGGGTCGACGCCGGGCATCCAGGTCAGGCCCGGCACGCCCCAGCCGCGCTCCTTGGCGGCGCGCCGGGCCTTGCGCGCGTAGCGGTCATTGAGACGGTCAACGTACAGCTTCCCGTCGAGGTGGTCGAATTCGTGCTGCATGCACCGGGCAAACCAGCCGGTGGCCTCAAAATCCAGCAGGTTTCCGTCCGCGTCGAAGCCGCGCACACGCACCCAGTCGGCGCGCTTGAGCGGGAAGTCGATGCCGGGGACGGAGAGGCAGCCTTCCACCTCGTCGTCAGGATCCGGGGCGGTGCCGGAGATTTTACCGACTGTCAGCGTGGGGTTCACCACGACGCCCCGGTCGGGGACGCCGTCGTCGTTCTCCATGTGGTACGTGAATATGCGCAGCCCGACGCCGATCTGCGGGGCCGCCAAGCCTACGCCATGGGCGGCATCCATGGTCTCCAACATGTCCGCCGCGAGGGTCTTCAGGTCTCCGTCAAAGGTCTTTACCTCCTCCGCCCGGCGGTGCAGCACGGGTTCTCCCAGGATGGTCACGGGGTGGATGGTCATGAAAAATCCTCTGTACGGGAACGGCGGCAATACTGGACAATGAAAAACACCCCGATCACAAGACCGGGGTGTTCCGTGTTCCAATGAACACCTTGGGGTGAGATACGGGGGTTGAACCCGCGACCTCCTGGACCACAACCAGGCGCTCTGCCAACTGAGCTAATCCCACCATGCGCCGCCGTCCGCCCCACGCTTTGGGCAACGACGACTAGTCTACCTGCTCCCACCGCCGTCCATGACCAAAAACAGTCAATGTGGCGAAAATGTGGTCCAGCTCGCATTTTCGTGGCTTAATTCTGGTGCAATCCGGCGGTTCTACCCCGGGAACTTCGCCGCAATCTTCCGTGCGGTCTCGGAATCCGGGCCCGGGGCGGGCACAAAGACGGCTTCCCGGTAGTACCTGAGTTCATTGATGCTGTCCACAATGTCCCCGAGTGCCCGGTGCCCGCCGGTCTTGGCCGGTGCCTGGAAGTACGCGCGGGCATACCAGCGGCGCGAAAGTTCCTTGATCGTGGAGACGTCAATGACCCGGTAGTGCAGGTGTTCGACCAGCTCGGGCATGTCCCGGGCCAGGAACACCTTGTCGGTGCCGATTGAATTGCCGGCCAGCGGCGCCTTGTTCGGCACGGGCACGTGCTTCCTGACATAGGCAAGCACCTGGGCCTGTGCGTCCTCCAAGGTGGTGCCGCCGGGCAGCTCATCGAGCAGCTTTGAGGTGGTGTGCATCGCACGCACAAAGTCGCCCATCTGGGCCAGGGCTGCCTCGGAGGGCTTGATGACCACGTCCACGCCGTCGCCGAGGATGTTCAGCTCGGAGTCGGTCACCAGCACCGCCACCTCAATCAGGGCGTCGTTGGCTTCGTCCAGACCTGTCATCTCACAATCGATCCACACAATGCGTTCATTAGTAATAGGCACCCGTCCAATGTACCGCGCCCCGGCCCGCGCCCCGGTCCGCGCTGCTAAAATCAAAGCCTGCCTGCGCTCCCGCAGAGCGGGCCCCTTCCTTTCACGCGTACTTTCGACGGCCGGAGACTTTTGATGGCAGCCCCACCCCGCGCCGCCGGCGCCGCCGGGCAGGTGGGGCATCGGCCGTGGATTGCGCTGCTGCAGGGCTTCGTTGGGTCCGTGCTGGTCCTGGCCGGTTCGGTGGGCGTCGGCTGGATTGCCAACGGCTCGCCCATGATCCGCCACCCCCTGGTCATAGCGATGCGCACCGACGGAACAGGTGTGCTGCTTTCCACGGTCCTCCTGGTACTGGGTGCCATGGTGTTGCTGCGGTCGTGGTTGCGACTGGGCCAGCGCCTGGCCGGCTGGGGTCCGGGATCGCTGCGGCAGGTGGTGCTGGCCGTCACGCTGTGGGGCGCCCCGCTGCTGGTGGCCGTCCCGATATTCTCCCGCGACGTTTACGCCTACACAGGCCAGGGCCGGCTCATGGGCGAGGGGCTCAATCCGTACACCACCGGCATTTCGGCCCTGAGCAACTGGTACATGCTGGGGGCGGACCCGTCCTGGGCGGAAAACCGGACGCCGTACGGTCCGCTGTTCCTGTGGCTGGCCCGGGGCGTGGTGGCCGTGACGGGTGCGCAGCCGGACTTTTCGGTCCTGCTGTTCCGGTTGCTGGCCTGCATCGGTGTGGCCCTTTGCGTTGTTTATGTGCCAAAGCTGGCAGCGCTGCACGGCATGGGCGGGGCGCGTGCCCTCTGGATTGTGGCGGCCAACCCGTTGTTCATGATTTCCTTCATCGCCAGCGCCCACAACGATGCCCTGATGGTGGGTCTCGCCGTGGCCGGCACCTACCATGCGGCTGCACGCAAACCGCTGTTGGGGATCGTGCTGGTGACCGCATCCATCGCCGTCAAGCCGATCACCATTGTGCTCCTTCCCTTCATTGGCCTGCTGTGGGCAGGGCACGCGGCGGGATGGGGCCGCAAATTCTTGTTCTGGGCCGCGACCGCCGTGGTGTCCGGCGGGCTGCTGGTGCTTGCCGGCCTGCCACACGGTCTGGGCCTGGGCTGGGTGTGGGCGCTGACCGACGGGACTCCCGGCTACACCGGATATTCACCGTCCGGGTTCGGCGGCCAAATGGTGGAGCTGGCCGCCAACGCCGTGGGTCTTGACGGCGCGATGCTCGGTGATGGTTTCCGTACCCTGCTGAAACTGGCCGGTATCGCGATCGCCGCCGGGCTGGTGTTTTTCGGCGGCGGGCACCGGGTGGTGCGCCGCCTTGCCCTGGCATTCGCCGCCGTCGTTCTTCTGGCCCCGATCATCCAGCCCTGGTATGTGCTGTGGTTCCTGCCGTTCCTGGCCGCCACGGGCATCCGCAACAACTGGCAGGTCAAGTGCGTGTACGTGGTGGTCGGATTCTTCGTCGTGTTTGGCGCCCAGGACCAGGTGTTTGTATGGAATTTTGTGTCCCTGCCCGTCTCGGCCCGCGCCCTGGCTTATGGGGTGGCGCTGGCAGCCGTCGTCTACCTGATGCTGGTGGACGTGCACACCCGTAAGCTGCTGTTCAACCGCCCGGCCAGGTCCGCGCCGACGTAGCCGGTCCCGGGGCCTTCGCGCGCCGAGGCCGCGGCCCGGCGTCGAAACGCGCCGAAACCTCTTGTGGTCTCGGCACGGAAAATACGGACGCCGCGGTGCCCGTCACGTGCGGCGGCCTCACCTTCAAGGGCGGCCCTGGGGGTGCCGCTGCGCAGCGCTCTGCCATGGATCGTCACATCCGGCGCCCGTCCCACCGTCGAGGTCCGGGCTGCACGGGCAGGGTGGATCGAGTATTCCGCCCGGACGAAGCAGCCGTACCGCGCCCGGACCAGCACGCGCGCGCGTTGACGCGTTGCGATGGCGGCGGCTTTCAGGCCCGAGGCGTTGCGCTGCCGCCGTCCGGGACGGGTTCCAATCCGACCCGGGCACCCTCGAACTGTTGTCCCCGAACAGGGCCGTCCTGCCACGGTGGAGTGTTCATGCTCCCAGCCTGAAGGCCCTCGAAGTCCAGCAACAGCCCCACTTTTGGATCTGTGGACAACGGGTGGCCCCTGACCCTGGTCCCGAGGTGGCGGGAGCGGATCGAGTCCCGCCCGGATGTGGCCGGTTTCGGCGCGGACCCGCTACCTCGGAGAAAGGGGGGCCGCGGCCCTTCTGCCCAGTTCCACGGTTCGCCGCACGGCCCAGAGCAGCAGTGTCACGAGAAGTACGTTGCGGATGGTCAGCACGGCGGCCATGAGCGGGTTGGCGTGGATCAGCGGCGTGTAAAACAGCGGGTAGATCACAAACGTGGTGAACGCGATGCCCATGAGCAGCGTGGCCGGTATTTTCCAGCGGTCCCAGTTGTGGACAAGGCCGGCAATGACCACGGGGGCCAGCCAAATGATGAACTGGGGCGAGCCGACCTTATTGAAAACGATGAACGCCGTGACCATCAGCAGCGAGCCCTCCAGCAGCAGTTCCTCACGCTCGGCGCCGCGCCGCAGCGCCCACACCATGATGATCGCGCCGGCAACGGCGGCGAGGATCAGCAGCGGCTGCATGAGCATGGCGGCCAGGGGTGCGCCCGGGCCGTACACCTCGGTGGAATTGATGGCCACATTGTCGGCAATCCTGGACCCGCCCAGGCCAAACACGCTCAGCCACACCCAGGGCGTGGAGAACGTGGCCTCCAGCTGCATGCCGCGTTCGCCCTGGTTGACGGCGAAGTCCAGCAGGTGGGCCCCGGCCCCGGAAAGGACGGCGGTGCCGGCCACCACGGCACTGACCGCCACGCCGGCCAGGAACACCTGGACCCGCCGGGCGCTGGAGATCAGCAGGGGGGCGACGACGGCGGCCGGCCACACCTTGATCCACGTCGCCACCGAGAGCAGGACCGCCGCGACGGCGGGTCGCTCGGCGGCATGGAGCAGGGCGATGATCACGATCGGTGCCGTGATGCCTTCCACCCGGGCAAAGCTGAGGTAGCCCATGAAGACCGTGAAGAACAGCCAAAACCAGGCGGGCGCAATGCCGCGCCGGGCACGCCGGCCGCGGGTCAGGAACGCCAGCCCGACGGCGTCCAGCGCCGTGATGATCAGTGTCCAGCCGAGCAGGTACAGGGAAGGGCCGAAGACGTTGGCGGCAAAAATGGGCAGCTGTGCCAGCACCGGGTACACCCAGGGGCTGATGGTGCCGTGCAGCTCCGACGGGTTGTAGCCCAGCAGCGCCCACTGCCGGTACTGTTCGGTGTCGCTGAAGGTGTCGCCGTGGATAAAAAAGGTGAACATCCACGCCAGGAAGTACAGGTGGACGGCGCCGAAGCCCCACCAGATGCTGGCGGGGGTACGGAACCAAGCCAGCGCGGAGGGGGAGAGGCACCGGTTGCGGACGGCGGTGGCGCGGTCCAGGACCCGGTCGAAGAGGGGCGTGGAAATCTTAGGACTCCTTGCCGCCGGCGCGGGTTCCGGCGTCGTGCGCGGAAGGGGCGGGGAAGGGCCTGCGGCCCATCAGGAACAGTTCCCGCACGCTCCACATGAACAAGACCACGAGCATCAGGTTGCGCAGCGTCAGCACGGCCGCCATGACGGGGTTGTTGTGGGAGAGGGCGTCGTAAAAGAGCGGGTACACCACAAAGGTGAGCGCGCCGATGGCGATCAGCAGCGTGGCCGGCACCCGCCAGGCGCGCCAGCTGTAGGCCAGGCCCACGGCCACGGCGGGGGAGAGCCACACCATGAATTGGGGTGAGCCGACCTTGTTGAACACCACAAACGCGGTCACCAGCGCCAGGGAGCCCAACAGCAGCAGCTCCGTGCGGTCCGCGCCGCCGTTGCGCTTGCCCGTGTGCAGTGCCCAGAAAACCAGCCAGGCCACCAGCAGCGCTGCCGCAATGAGCAGCGGCTGCATCAGTACGCTCATGACCTCCGTGCCGGGACCATCCACCTGCATGGAATTGATGTCCTGGTTCATGTACATGCGCGCCCCGCCCAGGCCCAGCACGCTCATCCACAGCCAGGGGGTGGTGAACGTGGCCTCGAGCTGCATGCCGCGGTCGCCCTGCTGGAGCAGGAAGTCCAGCAGCTTCGGCAGCGAGTTCATGGACAGCGCCAGGACCACCACGAGGGCGGTGGCCAGCATGCCGGCCAACACCACGCGCACCCGTTGCTTCACCACGGTGAAAAGCGCCAGCACGACGGCGGCCGGCCAGACCTTCATCCACGTCGCCGCACTCAGGATGAAGGAGGCCAGGAACGGCTGGGCAACGCCGAGGGAGAGCGCGATCAACACCACCGGGGCGGTGAAGCCGTCCACCCGGGCAAAGCCGAGCCAGCCCAGCAGGGCCGTGAACCCCAGCCACCACAACGCGGCCGGGATGGCCCCGCGCCGCCGCCCCCAGCCGGTGAGCTTGGCGACGGCGAGAAGGTTCAGGGTGCTGATCATGGCGACCCAGAGAAACAGGAAGGGCGCGCTGCCGAAGGCGTGGGCAACAGCCATCGGAAGCAACGCCACGATGGGGTACACCCAGGGGCTGGGGCCGGTGACGCGGGTTTCGTCAAAGCCGGCGCCGGCCCAGGCGCGGTAGATGAAGGTGTCGCTGAAGGCCTCCCCACGCAGGGAAAGGATGGCCGCAAAGATCAGGAAGAACAGGTGGACGGCGCCGAAAACGCTCCACAGTCCAACAGGGGACTTCAGCCAGGCCTGGGCTGGTGCCGGCAGGATCCGGTTCCGTAGGCGGGAGAGCGCGGCGAAGAATGTGTCCGTGGAGATGGTTGGGTCCTTCTCAAGCGTGGTTGGGTAGACTGCCAAGACAAGGTGTCCCCTGGCTTTTATCATGTTAGCGCAGCCGTTGGTTGATCCGCGGGCCGGCAGGGGACACCGGCACCGCAAGCACGCGCCAATGCGTCCCGAGATGTGCACGCCAGTGATTGAAACGGAGACGAGCAATTGACCAGCCCGGAGGTTGCCGAGCGTGAGATGAGGAATCCGGTGTCAGTGAAGGAACCCGTGCGGGCGGCCATTGCCAGGTCTGCCGTGTGGCAGGGATTTGCAGGATCCGTGATGTTGCTGCTGGGTTCCCTTGGCGTCGGCTGGATGGCCACCAGCAGTTCCCCGTTGATCCGCACGCCGCTTTTCATCCTGGCCAGGACCACGCCGGCGGCCGTCATCACCTGCACGGTGCTGCTGTGCGTCGGCGCGCTCCTGATGCTGCGCGGATGGCTGAGACTGCGCCAGCACCTGGACGGCTGGGACGCGTCCTCCCGGCGGGTGCTGCTAAAAGCGCTCGCGCTCTGGACGGCGCCGATGATGCTGGCCCTGCCGCTCTTTAGCCGCGATTCGTACGCCTACATTGGCCAGGGGCGGCTCATGCAGCAGGGACTGGACCCCTACACCCACGGCATCTCCGCGCTGAGCAACTACTACAACCTGGGACCGGACGCGCTCTGGACGGAGGCCCCCACTCCCTACGGGCCCGTGTGGCTGTGGCTGGAGCAGGCCGCCGTCGGGCTGGCGAACGGCAGTCCGGAGCTGGCTCTGGTCCCGTTCCGCCTGGCAAGCCTGCTCGGCGTCGTCCTGCTGGCCATTTACGTGCCCCGGCTGGCGGAACGGCACGGTTTCAATCCCAACCGGGCCCTGTGGCTGGTGGTCCTGAACCCGGTGCTGCTGATCAACTTCATTGGCAGCGTCCACAACGACTCCCTCATGCTGGGGCTGGTGGTGGCCGGCGTGTATTATGCCTCGGTCCGGCATCCGGTGTGGGGCATCGTGCTGGTCACCTTGTCCATCGCCATCAAGCCCATCACGCTGATCGCCCTGCCGTTCGTGGGCCTGTTGTGGGCCGGGCAGCAGGCTGGCTGGTTGCGCAAATTTCGCCTGTGGGCGGCCACCCTGGCCATCTCCATGGGCATCATGGCGGCCATGGGGCTGGTCAACGGGCTGGGCTTTGGCTGGTTGGCGGCACTGCAGACACCCGGCACCGTGTGGATCTGGTACGCGCCGGTGGGCCTGGTCTCGCACACCGTGGGCTTCATTGTGACGCTGTTGGGAGGGGCGGGCGCCGTGGTGGCGGGGGTCATGCAGAACGTGGGCCAGGGTGCGTCCATCCTGGTGGTCATGGCCCTGGCCCTCGTGAAGGTGGGCCCGACGCCGGACCACGGCCGGGTGGGCGAACCGTCCGCGGGCGCCCGGTACAGTGAGGCCGTGCTGCGCCGGATGGCCTGGGGGTTTGCTGCCGTGGTGCTCCTGGCCCCCATGATCCAGCCCTGGTACATGCTGTGGCTGCTGGCGTTTTTCGCCGTTACGGGCATCAGGGAAGGCTGGGCGCTGCGGGCAGTGTTCTACCTTTCCGTGTTCTTCACCCTGATTGCCCTGACTGACCAGCTGAGCGTTTTTCAGTGGATTCCCGTGGTGGCGGTCCGTAGCGTGGCCATTGCCGTGAGCGTGTTGGGCGCGCTGTGGATCATGCTGTGGGACCGGGAAACGCGCGGGCTGTTCCGGCCGTCACTTTCCGCCCGTGACGCCCGGCAGGCGGCCGGCCCTACCGGCCGTGCAGGCGCGGGCCGAGGTGCTTGAGCGCTTCGCGCCGTGACAGCGGGCTGAGCCTCTCGCTGTACCGCCCGACAAACGCCAGGACCCACGCCGGGTCGGTCCGGGCATGCTGGCGAAGGGCCCAGCCGATCGCCTTGCGGATGAAGAATTCCTTTTCCGCCAGGTTCGCCACCATGACGTCGTGCAGCAGAACGGTGTCGGTGGCGGCCTTCGCCGGGAGCTGGGCGATGATGGCGGCCCGCCGGAACCAGAAGTTGGCGTGCACGCTCCAGTCCCGCAGGAGCGGGTCCATGGTCTCCGGGCCGGCCAGCAGCAGTTCGCAGAGCCTCGGCGCCACCGCATCCACATAGTCCCACCACTGCCCTTCCGCAATGGCGGTCATGTAGAACGGCAGCAGGCCCGGGTCGCCGCGGGCCAGCCGCGAATCCGTCAGCATGATGGCAGCATGGCGTTCCTCACGGTACTCGGCACCGCCCCACAGCTGCGTCGCCGTGGCGTGCAGTTGGACCACGCCGGCAAAGGGGTGTTCGCGGGCGAGGGAGCGCACGGTCCTGCGGGTCTCCGGGAGCGACACACCCAGGTACGGCATGTCCGACTTCATGTAGGCGGCCATGCCCGCAGCCTTCTCCGGCATTGCCGCCCCAACCAGGGCGGGACGGAGGAAGGTGAGAAAGGCGGCATTGGGGGCACCGGCGTCGGACGTCATGGGCACAAGCGTAGCCCGCCCGAAAAATGCGGTCTGCCTGGCTTCGGAGGTCGAAATTTCCAAGGGAAAGGCGCGGGTGCGTATACAGCCCCGGCGGGTGTCGGGCGACGTAGCCCGCGACAGCTGTAATCCCGGTGAAATAACTGCTTTACCGCGCTACTGTGGGAACGTTATGGAACCAATGCCGGAAAAGCCGGTCGTGAAACTTGTCGCAGAGTTGCGCGCCGCCGGCTGCGTTTACGCGGAGGATGAGGCGGCAGTCCTGCTCGAGGCGGCAGGCACACCACAGGAACTCGATGCCATGCTACAGCGCCGCCTGGCAGGGTTCCCGCTGGAACACATCGTGGGCTGGGCCGCCTTTCACGGCCTGCGGATCAAGGTGGCAGCGGGCGTGTTCGTGCCGCGGCTCCGCACCGAATTCCTGGTCCGCCAGGCTGCCGAGATCCTTCGCAGCCGCCCCGTCGGCCCCCTTGGGCGGCAGGGCTGCGCCGTGCTGGACCTGTGCTGCGGCAGCGGGGCAATCGGGACTGCCCTGGCGGCCGAACTGCCGGGGCTGACAATTCATGCCGCGGACATCGACCCCGCCGCTGCGGCGTGCGCGGCTGCGAACCTGGCAGCCTTCGGCGGGACGGCCCATTGCGGGGACTTGTTTGCCCCGCTGCCGCCGGAGCTGCGCGGACGGATCGCCCTCATCACTGCCAATGCCCCGTACGTCCCCACCCAGGACTTGGCGTTCATGCCCCGGGAGGCGCGGCTTTTTGAACCGGACACGGCGCTTAACGGCGGTGGCGACGGCCTGGACATCCAACGGCGCATTGCGGCCGAGGCGCCGGAGTGGCTGCAGCCCGGAGGCTGCGTGGTCGTGGAAACCAGCCCGGCCCAGGCGGGCGAGTCGATGCGTATCCTGGCCGGCCGCGGCTTCAGCGCGCGCATGGCCCACGCACCGGAACTGGACGCGACCGTGGTGGTGGGCCGCCGTCCCTAGCGGCGCGGCAGGCCGTCAGCTACGGCAGGCCATCAGCTACGGCTTGCCGGACACGGACACGGCCAGTTGCGCGAGCCCCTTTTCAAAATCGCCGCCCACCATCTTGTCCATGTTCATGAAGAGCATGACGACCTTGTTCACGCCCCTGCTCTCCCCGGTCATGGTCCACGTGACACGGGTGCCTTCCGCGACAGGGGTGAAGGTGAAGGTGGTCGGGTTGACGGCCTTCATCGGTTTCGTGAATTCCAGCCTGATCTTGATCTCGGTGGGGTTTGCGTCCGTGATCTGCATGGTCCCGGAGCCGGCCTTGCCTTTGCCCTTCCAGGCGTACTTGGCCCCGACGCCGGTGGCGGGTCCGTCGTAGCTGCGTTCCATGGTCGGGTCGATGGTTTCCCACGGCGACCATTTGGTCCATTCGTGGAAGCTTTCAACGAAGGGGTAGATGTCTTCGGCGGGGGCGGGGATGACGGCGCTGCGTTCAACGGTAAAGGTCGACATGCGCCCATCCTACTAAGCGTCGGGGTCCGGACCTTCCGCGGGGTCCTGGGAGTGCATCCTGATTTCGGGCATCTCTGTCCCGTCAGAACCCTCGGCGGCGATTTCGCTGTGTTCCCGGGACGCGGCGGGCGTGCCTGCAGGGGCGGTCCCGCCGGTTTCGTCGGAGAATGCTGGTGACTGTGTCATGGCTGTGCCTTCCCTCCACCGCATGGCTTTTCAGGACCAAGCGGCCTCCCATCCATTGTCCGCCCTGGCGCGGGCCTTTGCCATGGTTCCCCCCAAGGAACCCGTGTCCGCACCTCCGCCCCCGCCATCGCAGCGCCATGGCCCGTGCCGCACGGACAGTGCGCAACGTATACCGTTTGGCGGCGGCAGGGGGCAGGATGGGGTTATGGATACATCGCCCGCCACGCTCGGAGCCGGGAACGGCCACCGCCAGGAACCGGAACAGCGCCACCCCTGGCGCCGCTTCGTGGCTCTGGGGGATTCAATGACGGAGGGGGTGGGGGACCCTGAGCCCCTCAGCCCCAACGGCTTCCGCGGTTGGGCGGACCGGGTGGCCGAGGAACTGAGCACCGGATCCAGCGGTTTTTCCTACGCCAACCTGGCCGTGCGCGGGCTGCAGCTGCGCCAGGTCATTGACACGGAACTGCCTCGGGCGCTCGCCCTGAACCCGGACCTCGTCTCCCTTCAGGGCGGTGGCAACGACCTCTTGCACACGGGTGCCGACCCGGACAAGCTGGCCGACGCCCTGGAACGGGCCGTCATTGAACTGCGGGCACTGGATGCCACGGTGCTGGTGTTCGTGGGCCCGGACTCCGGGCGCTCCACCATCATGGGCCAGTTCCGAACCAAGATCGCCATTTTCAACGAAAACGTGCGCAGCGTCTGTGAACGCCATGACGCCCTGGTCGCCGACATGTGGTCCATGGTCGACCTTGCAGACCCGCGCATGTGGAGCCCGGACAGGCTGCACCCGTCCGCCCTGGGCCACCACGCAGTGGCCGCCATGGTGCTCAAGACCCTCAACGTGCCCCATTCGCTGGCGCCGCTGGCGCCCAAGCCCCTCCCTGCCCGGAGCTGGCGCCAGGCCCGGGCCGGGGATCTGGAGTGGGCGCGCGACTATTTCATGCCGTGGGTGCTTGAAGGCCTCACGAAGCACTCCCACAGCAACGGCTTCCTTCCCAAGCAGCCACAGCCCGGGCCTGTGGCCTTCGGCCGGCCGGTGCCGCCGGCCCCCGACCAAGGGATGCACCCGGACGCCTGAACAGGGCACACTGGGAACCATGAAAAACATGTTGGTCCGGTGGCGGCGGGAACTGCGCGGCACGTTCAGCGCCAACTCGGCCACCGTCCCGCAATGGGAGCTGGACCTTGAGAGGGGCGACGACGGAGGGTACTTCGCGCCCGAATCGGCGGCGTGGGCGGTCCACGGGTCCATGACGACGTTGGTCGCCGGCATCCAGGCCCTGCTGGTCCAGGCGCTGCACCCGGGTGCCATGGCCGGCGTCCACGACCATTCCGACTACAGGGACGAGCCACTTTCACGCCTGGCCGGCACCATCCGTTGGATCTTCACCATCACCTATGGGGACACGGCCGCTGCGCAGGCCGAGTCCAACAAGGTGCTGCGCATCCACCGCCACATTACGGGACGCTACACCTCGAACACGGGGGAGGAGCTCGACTACACCGCGAACGACCCCGAACTGCTTCGCTGGGTGCACCTGGCCTTTACGGAGGCGTTCCTCGCCTCGCACCGGGCGTTGGGCGGTGCCATCCCCGGCGGCCCGGACGCCTACGTGGCCGACTGGGGTGTGGCCGGCCATCTCATGGGCGTCCCCGATCCGCCACTGACAGCGGCGGAACTGCGCCGGCAACTGGCCCGGTTCAGCGCGGACCTGCGTTGCGACCGGCGGGTGAAGGACACCGTGACGTTCCTCAAGGACCCGCCGCTGCCGCGCTCGCAGCAACTGGGGTACAAGGTCCTGTTCGCCGCCGCCGTGTCGACGATGGACCCGACGTACCGCACCCTGCTGGGGCTGGAGGTGCCGCGCCTGGGTCCGGTGCGCCTTCCGGTGGGCTGGGCGGCGAAGGCGGTTTTCGGCGTCGTGCATTTGGGTCTGGGAAAGACCGGGCCGAGCGAGCAGGCTGCGAGGTCCCGGCGGCGCAGGCTGGGACTGGACGGCCCCGGGAACCGATAGGCTGGGCACCAGAGCATCACAGCCCGCCCGTTACCCAACCACAGGACTGCACCAGCCCATGTCGCCCCGCTTGTTTTACCGCACGTTCGCCATTGCCGAATCCATCACCTGGACACTGCTGATTGCCGGGATGGTCCTCAAATATGTGGTTGGCGTGGGCTCCTGGCCGGTGAGCGTCGCCGGGTTCCTGCACGGGCTGGTGTTCATCGGCTACGGGCTGACGGCGGTGCTGGTGGGCGTGAACCAGCGCTGGCCCATGCGGCTCATGGCCTCCGGCGTGGCCACGGCGGTCATCCCCTACGCCACCATTCCCTTCGACGCCTGGCTCGAACGCCGCGGCCGGCTGGGCGGGGACTGGCGCCGGGACGCCACCAACCACCCGGCCGACCGCACGTGGCACAACGTGGTGCTGAGGGCGCTGCTCAACCGCCCGGTGCTGCTGGGTGCGGCGTTTGCAGTCCTTCTGGTGGGAATCATGTCCACATTGTTGATCGTGGGGCCGCCCGGCGGCCGCTCCTGACCGACGCGACCGACAGCGCAGTCGGGCGGCGGGTGCGCCCGTTGCTACATCGCGTCGAGCTGGTGCACGGTGCGGGAGAGGTAGATGTGGTCCTCATCCACCTTATCGATGGCGTCAAAGCTGGCGAAACGGCTTCCGGACCACACGCCGTGCCCGGCAATCTTGATGAAACCGGACCGGAACAGGCGCGAGGACATCTCCTTGGGCACGCGCGGCGTGGCACCGAAAATGGCGGTCAGGATGAGGTTGATCGGATCCTGGGTGGAGACACTGGCGGCTTCCTCAAAGTCGGCAATTTTGGCGTTGGCCGGCTCCACATGACTCACCTTGCCCACTTGGCGACCCTCTGAATCAACAACCAGCATGCCCTTGACGACGTGGTCGTAAGTAATCATTTCGACATCCTCCTTGAGCCCTTACTTGAACTATATATCGACGCTGCGAAAAGTATCTGCAAAGTTCCTGCCAATTCTCCATCCCCGGGAACTGGAGTTCTCCGCCGCCAGCACGGGTGGAAGCGGCCACGTTCCTGGACGCAATGGCGCGGCCCTGTCGTGCCGGATGCCGCGGTACTAGGCTTGACGCAGGCACGGCATCCCACGGCCGGCCCAAGCCACCATGCATCATCCACCAGGGGAGAACAACATGTTGGAAAACAGCGAGGCCTTCAGCGGGTTCTGGACAACACCGAGGCGGCACGGGCCTTCTACACCGGAACCTTGGGCCTGGAGGTGAGCGAGGCCAACGGCATCCTGACCCTGCACCTCGCTGGCGGCCGGACGGTGATTGCCTACCCGAAGGGCGGTGCCCACGAGCCGGCGTCGTTCACCGTCTTGAACTTCCCCGTCCCGGAGATCGAGGCCGCAGTAGAGGAACTGGCGCAGGCCGGCGTCGCCTTTGAACGCTACGAGGGCACGCCGATGGAGACGGACGCCAAGGGCATCTTCCGCCGCGGCGGCCCGCTCATCGCCTGGTTCAAGGACCCGGCGGGCAATATCCTCAGCGTCATCCAGGACTAGATGCCCCACCACCCGGGTGCGCCCGGCTTCCCTGCGGCGGCGGCAGCGGCCTACGGGGTTTGCGCGGCGCCGGCCAGCCCGAGTTCGAGCAGGCTTTCGGCAGTGGCCACCAGGGCGTCCTCGTTGGAGCGCGGCTCCCATCCCAGCAGCTGCCGGGCCTTGGCGTTGGACAGGTGCCTGACCCTGCCCAGGCGGGGCACCACGTCCTCCGCCAGGGACTTGTTGAACAGCCCGGCCAGGCGCACCATCACATCCGGCATGACCCGCGTGGGAACTTTTGCCGCGGCGCTGCCGAGGCGGGCACGGAGCACGCGCGCCATCTCCGGCAGGGCCATGGCATCCCCGCCCGAGGCCAGGAAGCGCTGTCCCGCGGCCGCCGGGCTGGTCATGGCCAGCACGTGCAGCGCCGCGACGTCGCGCACGTCCACCACACCCGCGGATATCCTGGGTGTCGCGGGCAATCCCCCGGCCATCAACCGCTGCACTATTTCAATCGAGCTGGACAGCTTCGGGCCCAGGACCGGGCCGAAGATCGCCACCGGATTAACCACCGCCAGCTCCATGCCGCCCGCGCCGGCGATGAAGTCCCACGCCGCGCGTTCGGCCAAGGTTTTAGACTTGACATAGGGGCTGACCCTGGCCTCGGGGTCGGTCCAGTCCTCCTCCGTGAAGGGCCGGTCCGGGACCGGGCCGCCGTAGCCAATCGCCGCAAACGAGGACGTCAACACCACCCGCTTCACGCCTGCGTCCCGTGCCGCACGCAGGGCGCGCAACGCGCCGTCGCGGGCCGGGACGATGAGCTCGTCCGGGTCCCTGGGCTGGACGGGCGGGAACGGGGAGGCCGTGTGGAGCACGAAACCCGCGCCCTCCATGGCGGCAGGCCAGCCGGCGTCGTCGCTCAGGTTTGTGGCGGCGAAGCTGAGCCGCCCGTCCGGCACGGTGCCGGCGCGGCGCAGCAGGGCAAGGACAGCGGGCTCCCGGTCCAGGGATCTGACGGTGGTCCGCACGCGGTACCCGTCCTGCAGGAGCCGGGAAATGCAGTGGGCGCCTAGGAAGCCCGAGCCGCCCGTGACCAAAACCAGTTCATCGCCCATGCCGACCGCCTGCCTTCCCAAGTTCGCGCCACTGTCCATCATGCGCCCCTTGCGCCGCCATGGCCACCGACGGCGTCCTGTTCTGCGCCGCGTCCGGCCCGAATCCGGCGCAGGACACTGCCCGCGCCGTATCCGGCCCGAATCCGGCGCAGAAAAGTGCAGTCCGGGTCAGGCGAAGGCGCTCTGGCCGGTGATGTCGCGGCCGATCAGCAGCGTCTGGATACTTTCGGTGCCCTCGTAGGTGTGGATGGATTCGATGTCCAGCAGGTGGCGCACCACATGGTTTTCCAGCAGGATCCCGTTGCCGCCGAGCATGTCCCGGGCCGTTGCAGCGATCTGGCGGGCCTTGCGCGTGTTGTTGTACTTGGCCATGGACGCCTGCGTGGGCCGCAGCGTGCCCGCAGCATCCAGGGTGGCGGCCTGCACGCACAACAGCTGCATGGCTGTCAGCTCGGCCAGCATCTGGGTGAGCCGTTCCTGCACCAGCTGGAACTTGGCCAGCGGCTTGCCGAACTGGATGCGCTGGTTGGCGTAGTTCAGGGCCGCCTCGTACACAGCCGTCGCGTGCCCCAGCGCCGACCATGCCACCCCCAGACGGGTCGCCACCAAAACCTTGGAGGCGTCCTTGAAGGTGTGGGTGCCCGGCAGCACGTTCGACGCCGGAATCCTCACCTCCTTCAGCTTGATGCCCGCCTGGAAGATGGCCCGCAACGACGCCTTGCCCGTGATGGTCTCGGCTTCGTAGCCGGGCGTGTCCTGCTCGACAAGGAAGCCGCGCACGGCGCCGTCGTCCACGCGGGCCCACACGACGGTGACGCCACCGACGGAGCCGTTGCCGATCCACTTCTTCTCACCGTTGAGCACCCACTCCTCCCCGTCCCGGCGGGCCGTGGTGGCCAGCCCGACGGAGTCGGAACCGTGGTCCGGTTCGGTCAGGGCAAAGGCGCCGAATTCCTCACCGCGGGCCAGCGGGCCCATCCAGCGTTCCTTGTGTCCGTCCGAGCCGAAGTAGGCGATGGAGCGCAGCGCCAGCCCGCCCTGCACGGCAATGACCGTCCCCAGCGAGCCGTCAATTCGCGAAACCTCCATGTTCACCAGCCCGGCCGCCATGGGCGACATGGGCTCCAGCCCGGGCACCGCGATGCCGTCCGCCAGCAGGTTCAACTCCCCCATGCGCCTGACCAGGTGCAGGGGGTAGTCCGCCCGGTCCCAGTAGTCGTTCATCTGTGGCAGCGCCTCGGCGGACAGGCTTCGGGCGCGCTCCCAGACCTTCCTGTCCGCGGGCGTCAACTGCGCGAAGGCCGCAAAGTAGTCGGTGTCGAGCGGAACGCTCACGTCATGGTCGGGCATGGGGCATCCTTGGCTGGCGGGTTTGTCTGCAGCCAGTCTCCCGTGAAACGCAGTGTCACGTCAATGGAACTGAGTGTCAGCGTGGGCGGCGTCCAATGCCTTTTGCACCGCGAGGGCGATCTCCGCCGTTGGGGTTGACCGTGAAAAAACGGCAACCACGACGTCGTCGGCCGCCCCTGCTGTCCCGCCCGCCTTGGGTGCGTGGCCGGCCACGCCGTCCAGGCCGGGCTCCCCGGGGCCGCCCAGGACCCCGAAAAGCCGGCGTACGCCGTCGAGGGCGCCATGCACCTGGGCCGTGGTCACGGGGGATCCGCGCATGAACTCGCGCAGCAGGTAGTTGTGCGTGGCGATCACGGTGGCGGCAAAGCGGACCGAATCCAGCGGATCAAGACCGGGCAGGGTAGCTCGGAGGTGGGCGTCAAAGAGTTTTTCGTAGCGGAACACGGTCACCTGTTCCTTGTCGCGCAGGGCGGGGTGGGCGTTGACCACGGTGTAGCGCAGCCGGGCCAGGGCTCCTTCGGCGGCAAAGTGGGAAAAAACCAGTTCCGCCGCCCGGCAGACGGCCAGCCATGGGTCGTCATGCGGCCCGGCCAGCAGCCGGGCGGTCCGTTCCAGCAGGGCGGCGTGGTCGGCGAAGACCACCTCCTCCTTGGACCCGAACTGGCGGAAGAAGGTGCTGCGGGAAATTCCCGCCGCCGCGGCGATCTGGTCCACGCTGGTGGCGTCAAAGCCCTGCTTGGCGAACAGTCCCAGGGCGGTCCGGGCCACCGCCAACTGGAAAGGGGCCTGCCCGCCGCTCATGCGCGGAAGGGGGCAGGTGCGGGGGCGTTCATGACCTCCACCTTAGCGCCACGCCCTGTCCTGTGCCTGTCCTGTGCCGGCCGCACGCCACTGCCGGATGAGGCCGCTGCACGGCGCGTTTCCTTGACACCCGCCCCCGCAGGTGCGCACCATGGCATCAGCCGTTTCACCCGACGTGGAGGAGCCCAGCCATGGACCAGGACCCAAACGTCGCAGGACTGCCAGCTCCCACTGCAGGCCAGCTGGCGGCCCTAAGACCCTACGTGGTGGGACTGCAGGACGGGAAGTTCGCCACCACTGCGGAGCTGAATACGACGGCGGCCGATGTCGACACCATCTTTTCCACCCATCTGCCGGCGTTTGCCAAGGCACGTGGAGGGGGCCCGGTGCCTGTGGTTTTTTGGGCGCACGGCGGTCTGGTGGGCGAACGCGCAGCACTGGCCCAGGCCCAACGGAACATTCCGTGGTGGCTGGCCAACGGAATCTACCCCATCTATTTTGTGTGGCACAGCGGACTGTGGGAAACCCTGGGCGAGCTGTTCGCACGGCACTGTGCGGAGTTGGGTCCCAGTCTCCGCACCACAGCTGTCACCGACTTTACCGACGGGCTCCTTGAGGACTTGCTCCGGGCCGTTGGCGGACCGGAGGTCTGGGGCGCCATGAAAGACAGCGCCCGCCGGGCGTCGGAGACCGGCGGGGGTGCCGCCTATGTGGCGCAGGCACTCCGGGCGTACCTGGCGGGGCGGCCCGACACCATCCATGCGGGAGGGTTCAGCGCGGGGGCGAACTTCCAGCGGTACTTTGTGCCAGCCGTGGTCCGGGGAGGACGGGCCTCGTTCAACACGTGCAGCCTGCTGGTGCCATCCCTGCAGACGGACTCCTTCAAGGAGGGGCTGGTGCCGCTGCTGGGGAGCGGCATCAAGTCCCTGGCCATGTTCGGCATGCGTCAGGAGCTGGCCCTGACCGACAACACCTTTGGCCTGTACCGCAAGTCGCTGCTGTACCTGATGCGGGGGGCCTTGGACTCCACACCCGGTGCACCCCTGGTGGGCCTGCAGCAGTGTGTGCGCGAAGACCCGGTGTTGGCTGCCCTGTTCAAGACCCCACCGGCCACGGGTGTGGCGGAGGCTGTGTGGTCCGTCGCGGCATCCGGCCCGCTGAATTCACGCAGCACCGCCACCACCCACATCGCCTTTGACGACGACGTCCCCACCATGGACAGCGTGGCCCGGCGGATCGTGGGACGCGACGACATCGTTTCCTTCGGCACCACCCGGCATGCCGGGCTGCTGGCCTCCGTGGCCAACGCCGCCCCCTGACGCCGCCGGGCCTTGGCGCCGGCTCTACAGCCCCGGCAGGGCGGGAGCGTCCTGGACCACTTCGGAGGCGTTGTCCGGCGGGTCGGGCAGGAAGGGGTCTGCCACGGGAGGCTCGCCCAGGGCGATGAGCAGCTCGTTGATTGAGGTCTGCCCCTTGATCACCTCTGGATGTTCACAGTCCATCCGTCAAGCCTAAGGTCGCGCAGGTGGAGGGCTCCGCTGGACACGCCCACCCCGCCCGGCACACGGTCCGGGCAGCAGACCCACGCCCGGGGGTGGATCCGGCATGATGGGAGAGGTACGCCACATCTCCACACACGTGAGGACCACAATGACAGCCCATATCCCCACACCTGCCGCCGGCCGCTCCGATGTGCTCAACCTCGATGCCCTCCTCACCGCAGATGAACTTGCCTTGCGGGACCGGATACGCGCCTTCGTGGACGGGCGGATCCGCCCCCACATCGCCGCCTGGTACGAGGACGCCGTCTTCCCGGTGGGGATCGTGAAGGAGATGGGGGAGCTGGGCCTGTTGGGCATGCACCTTTCCGGCTATGGTTGTCCCGGCCGCTCCGCCGTGGAATATGGGATTGCGGCCATGGAGCTGGAGGCCGGGGACTCCGGGCTGCGGACGTTTCTCAGCGTGCAGGGTTCCCTGGCCATGAGTGCCATCCACAAGTGGGGCTCGGAGGAGCAGAAGGGGCGGTACCTGCCGGGCATGGCCGCCGGTGAGGCCATCGGCTGCTTTGGCCTGACGGAACCCACGGCAGGCTCCGACCCGTCGTCCATGGCGACCTTCGCCCGGCGCGACGGCGACGGGTGGGTGCTCAACGGCGCCAAGCGGTGGATCGGGCTCGCTTCGATCGCGCAGCTCGCTGTCATCTGGGCGCAGACCTCCGACGGCGTCCGCGGATTTTTGGTGCCCACCGACACCCCCGGTTTTACCGCCACCGTGATCGAGCCGAAGCTGTCCATGCGAGCCTCCATCCAGTGCGATGTCGGCCTGAAGGAGGTGCGGCTGCCGGCCGGGGCGATCCTGCCGGGCGCGAAGGGACTGCGCGGGCCGTTTTCCTGCCTGAACGAGGCCCGCTACGGGATCATCTGGGGTGCCATGGGTGCCGCCCGCGACAGCTATGAGGCCGCCCTGGCGTACTCCCTGGAACGGCTGCAGTTCGACAAGCCGCTGGCCGCGTACCAGATCACGCAGGAAAAGCTCGTCAACATGCTGCTGGAAATCCAAAAGGGCACCTTGCTGGCCATCCACACCGGCAGGATGAAGGACGCCGGGACCCTGGAACAGGTACAGATCTCCCTGGGCAAGCTCAACAACTGCCGGGAGGCCATCCAAATCTGCCGGGATGCGCGCGCCATCCTCGGCGGCAACGGGATCACCTTGGACTATTCACCGCTGCGCCACGCCAACAACCTCGAGTCGGTGCGGACCTATGAAGGCACCGACGAGGTGCACACGCTCATCCTGGGCAGCCACGTCACCGGCATTCCCGCGTTCCGCTAGCGGAAGTTTCCGCCGATTCAACTCGCGAAGTTGACGTCCGCCGTCAGGGCCACAGCCGCAGTGCGCCCCGGCGCGTCCTGGTACTGCCAATAAAGGTTCGTATGGGCAATGACAGCCTCCGGCGGCGGGGCGCCCCAGGCGCTTTGATCCTCGGTGGTGTGCGCGTCACCGACGAGGGTTACGTCGTAGCCGCGGGTAAACGCGCCGTGGATGGTGGACCTGATGCAGGCATCCGTCTGTGCCCCGGCAACGACCAGATGGCCCACACCGGCCGCGGCCAGCACCTCCTCCAGGCCGGTGGCCTCGAAGGAATCCCCAAAGGACTTTGGCACCAGCGCTTCCGCCTCCCCACGCGCCAGTTCGGGAACAAACTGCCAGGCCGCGCTGCCCGCCTCGAGCTGTTCGTCGGAGTGCTGGACCCAGACCACGGGGACGTTTCCGGCCCGTGCCTTGGCCACCAGGGATTGGATGTTGGCCACGACGGCGTCGCGATCGTGTGCTTCGGCGGCGGCGCCGATCTGGGCGTCGACGATGAGCAGTGCGGTGTGGGTTCGCTGGGACAGCGTTGTCATGGCAATTCCTCCGGCCGGGCGTGGGGTCACTGACTGATCAGTCCAGCCTAGGCCGACCCTGTGACACGCGCCACCGCCGGGCGGAGCCGGGTGCGCAGGGACGGGCGGGCGGATCCTAGCGATTGCTGTACTCCACCCGGATGTTGTCGTTGTCCGGGAGGACGACGACGGTGCCCCGGGCCAGCGTCCAACTGTCGGGCAACAGGAAAATGCGCCCGCCGCTGACAACCAAAAGGTGCATGCCCGTGTACTTGTACAGGGGGGCTGTCGCCGCGCCCAACCGAGCCTCGGCCACGCCCGGCGCACCAATGGACAGCTCGGCACGGCTGTACACGTCCGCCCGCGGCATCGACGGCAGTGCGGCCTCGACGTTGGCGGCCAGGCCGCGCCCCACCACCTGGGCAAAATCCGAGACGCCCCAAAAAAGCAGCACTGTCACGAGCGTGAACACGAACGTCGCCTCCAAGGCGCGGTGCTGCACAGCCCATCTCATGGAGAAACGGGCCTTGCGCCGTTGCGTAAGGCGGTGGAGGCGCACACCCCACTCAGCCAGCAGGACGCCGGCGGCCATCAGAAAGGGGACGGCCAGGAACGCGCCCCGGGGGAGGGCCACGGCCAACAGCCAGCAGGCGGCGGCAAGGCCGACCCCGCCGATGGTTGCCCCAGCGGACAGCCGGGCCATCCTTGGGTTGCGCCGCCCCGGGCGCAAGCGGCGGTGCACCCAGCCGTCCGCGGCCAGCCAGGCCAGCGCAACAATCAGGAAGGACACCAGGGGAAAGAAGAGGGAGCGGATGCTCCGCAGGGCATAGTCCTGCACGGTGTAGCCAAAGAGGCTGACGTCCAGGCCCATGGCACGGGCCTGGGCATCGGAGCGGGCCCAGCCAAAATAGACGAGAAGCGCTGTGGCCACCGTGACGGGAGGGCCGATTGAGGAGACGACAGCCAGAACCTTCGCCAGCGTCGTCCGGACGTCGGCGTCCTCCGCGCCCATGCTGCTTGGGGCCGGGCTGTCCTTGGTGGTGCCGTCGTTCGTGCGCACGGCAGGTTCGGCTTCAGGGTGCACACGGACGGGAGGGCCGTCCATCAGCCGCCGCCGTCGGCCGGGGCGCTCTGTGTCGGCTCAGCCGGGGCCGGCTGCGCAGGGTCGGCCGGGGCGGACTCCCCAGGGGTGGGGGACACCGGCGCCGTTGCCGCGTCGTCGAGGTAGGTGAAGGTGAGCGTGCCGGGGAGTGCCCCGCTGCTGGCCTCGGCGGTCACCTGAACGGTGCCTGCTGCGCTGGCGGCCGGGATGTCCACGACCCACCGTCCGTTCTGGTCAGGGTCAGGTTCGGCCGGTACCCGCTGGTCTCCGACCATCACCGCCGCGACGTCCAGGAAGCGGCCCGCCAGCTGGAAGCGGCCACCGGCCAGTCCGCTGGACGGGGTGTCCGTCGGTGCCCCTCCGTCCAGGACGTTCGCCATCCCGGTGAGTTGCAGTGGACACGCCGTGCCGGATCCCGGTCCGGGGGAAGGCGCAGTGGACGGGTTGTCCGCATGGAAAGCGACCAGTGCGGCCACGAGGTCGTAGGCGGCGCGGTCGAGGCAGCGGTCCTGCCCGGGCCGCTGCAGGGAGGCGAGGCCGGCGGCGGCCTCCGACCACCGGGTTTCCTGGTGTTGGTACACCGCCTGGCAGGCCGCTGTGGCCGTGCTCCAGAGCGCAAATCCGTCGGTTGTGGCCGCGTTGCCGGCGTTGACGGCGTCGACCAGTCCGTCGCAGTCCTTGGCCTGCAGCAGCAGGTACCACTGGTTTTGTGTGGGGTCGGCTGGGTCGACGGGCCCCGGTGGCACCCAGGCGAGCCCGCCGCCGTCGTTCTTCCCTGAGCCGTTCCCGGCCCCATTCCCGTCGGGGGTGTCCCCGCCGCCGGTCCCGCCGGCAGCATCCCCGCCGGATGTCGCGACGGTGGTGCCGGCTGCCGCGGATGATGGCGGTGGGGTTTGGGACGGCGGAGCGCTGCAGGCCCCGAGCGCCAGCAGGGCGAGGGCTGCCATCGTAAAAGCCGGCCTGCCTAAATCTGCCCGCCACCGCATGGTGACCCCCTCAAAACTTTGCCGGCCGCTATCGGCGGCTAAAGTCCGCCGTCCCTGGTCCTGCAGGGAAATTGTTTGAGCCTTGGTCCAATTATCCTCTGTGCACAAGGGGTGGCAAGGAGCAATATTCCCGGGGCCGTTCCTTCGCGGGAACGGCACCTCGCCGACGGAAGAAATCGGCACTAACGTAGGTTTGGACACTACAGGTGAGACCGGCAGGTGAGACCGGCAGAGAGCAGGAGTTGCGTCATGGACGACCATCAGGTGCACCACATGATTGAGGAACTGGTCAACACCGAACAGGAGCTGCGCGCGTCGGCGGCGGACCTGGCGAACCTGCCCGAACGCGCGGCGAAGCTGAAGACCATTGAGGTCCAGTTGGACCAGTGCTGGGACCTGCTGCGCCAGCGGGAGGCGAAAATCCGTGCCGGCGAGAGCCCGGATAGCGCCCAGGTGCGCCCGCCCCGCGAGGTCGAAGGGTATAAGCAGTAGCCGGGGTAGGCTCTTTGGCGGGCATTCCGTCTCGCACCTCCTGTTGGAACGGCGCCCCCCGGGGCGTAGTCCGCGTGGCTTGGCACTTGCCTTCATGAACCCTGGACCCGGGACGCACAGTGAGATTCCCAACCGTCAGTTCACCGTGAAAATCCGCGACGGCGAAGCGCGCCAGGGGTTCAACGCGGAACGGGGCACGGAGCGGGGGACCGGGCATCGATTGGCGTTCCTAAATCCGTAGTTGGGAGGCCGAAACGGACTCTCACGGCAGATATACCGGGAGCAGATTACTGTTTCGGTCTCCGGGACCGGCCAACCCACCCGTGGGCGGACGGGGTTGAGGACGGTTGCGGCTAACGGGCTGCCGGGCCGGCGGGGCATGGGGGTGCCGGTGTGCCGGCAAAGTGCGGTTGGGGGTGGCACATGTTAGTGGAGGTGCCGCGGCGGTGGTCCGCCTGGCGGAAGCGACGTCGCCCTGGCAACTGCAGTTTCCGTTGGCAGCGTTCCCGGGACCTGGGACCTTGGCGGTCCCGTGGCTGTGGGGTCGCCTGCCCCGAGCCCGAAGTGTTGTTGCCCCTCGTGTGGCAGGAACCGAGCCCGAAGTAGCGGTAAAGCTCCCGCTCCTGGGTGTCCTTGAACGTGCCGCGGTCGCTGCCGATGCGGAGGCCGTTCTTGACCAATACCGTCGGGAAGGCCTGGGTTGTGACGGATCTTTGGAAGGTGGCGTCGTTGTCCGGGACGAAGGACTCGGACCTGCCGAACAATCCGGGTGGGACCGTGACGACTACCGGGTCCCCGGATTCGGCGCTGGTGAAGACCTGCTCCATGGAGCCGATTTCCTCCCCTCGCGGGTCGGTGACGATGGCGTGAGGACGATGGTGTCGATGTCCTGCAGGCTAAGCACGGGGCACGTCCTTTCCCGGGGCACGTCCTTTCCCTGGTCGGGAGGACCGCCTACCGCCCTACGCCTGTGTGAGTTGAGTGAGGGCCAGCGCCGCGGCCGCGCAGGCACCGGCCAGCGGCAAGGCCGCTCCAATGATCGCCAACCGCATGCAAGGAGTCCATTCCCAGCGGTTCACGGCGGTGAGGGGTCATGCAACGCTCTCGCAGGACCGGCGGGTGGACATCTTCTCGGGGCGTTGTCTTCACCTGCGCTCCGGTCCGTCGTTTCACGCATTGCGGATTGGGGCTGGTTGGGCAAACATCCCCGATCCGCCTTAAATTTCTCCGTGCCACCGAATCCGGAGCGGGGTCTGAACAGCACTGCCGGGAACTGCTAGAGCCCGTTCACCCGCAGCACCCGGTCTGCCCGGTGTGCCATGGCCTCGATGAGCCTGGCATTGTCCTCGTCCGAACCAAGGGCCCACAAACGTGCGTCTTGCTCAGATTTGCCGTAGTCCATGTGCCGGGTGATGAGCCAGTTGTGCCGGCTGTCCCGGTCAGGGTCGAGGAACCAGGATTCGGTAAGGCACTTTCGGGCTGACGGCCACTCACCGGACTCGGCAAGCAGGTAGTTGCCCTCGGCCACCACAAGGGGAACGTCGGCCGATATGGGGATGCTGCCCGCTATGGGTTCTTCCAGGTCGCGATTGAAACTGGGGGCGTAGATGACTTCCCCCGGCTTTTGCTCACGAATTCGGTGGAGCAGGTTGGCATATCCTGCATCGTCGAAGGTTTGGATGGCACCCTTCACCTGGCGCAGGCCGTACGCTAGCAGCACCTCATTCGCCAGGTGAAAGCCGTCCATGGGCAGCAGCACGGCCCGGTCGGGCCCCAGGCTGTCCACGATCCGGCCGCCGACCGTGGATTTGCCGGCGCCGGGGGCGCCCGTAATTCCGAGGATGACCCGGCCTCCGCCGGCAGCAAGGGCGCTGGCACTGCTGATGAGATCGTCAAGATGGACTTGGGTGGTCATCGTCATTCCGTCCTCAGGTAGTCAAGGGGCCGGACGTCGGCGAGCGAGGCCAGCCATTCCCGGGTGCCGGGACTGGCACATTTCAGTGCCGCCACGTGGCCGGCAAATCTTAGCGAACGGGCCGGGCTGGGTCCCCGACCTGCGTCATCGTGAAACGTCCGAGCAAAACTATATGCCCCATGGAAGAAGTCGCCGGCACCCAGTGTGTCCACGGCCCTGATTTGTTCCATCTCGGTGCTTCCTGCTTCTGTGGCCGTCATCCATTGGACCGGCGCGGTTCCGTTCGTGACGGCGGCAAGCTCTGCCCCTTGGGCCAGGATCCAAGGCAGCAACTCACCACTTTTGATGGCCGGGACACTAAAATCCGCTGAACACACCACGTCGGTGGATAACCGGATCAGGTCGTCCATGACAGGCTTCCAGCGGCCCGCATCCACCACGCGCGGGATGGCCATGTCTTTGCCCCAGCGAGCGGCGTCGAGCGTCAAATCCGCGTGGTGGCCATCAAGATGCACGACGTCGGCCGGACCAAGGGATTCCAGGGTGGCACGAATTTGCCGGCTGGCCGGTGCGGGAAGTGACGGAAGGCTTCGCTGTGCCAAATGGGCGTCCGTCGAAATGATCTGGCGGTCGCCGGTCCCGTTGTCCACGGTGATCGTCGATACGGACGGCTGATACTCGGCGTAGGCGAGGTCCACAACGGCCACCCGGTGAACTTTGAGGTCCTCCCGGATCAGTGCGGCGATGCTGCCGTGTCCCAGCCGGGTCACCAATGTCGCTTTGCCGCCGAGCCTGGAAAAGATGACGGCGGCGTTGAGGGCGGGCCCGCCGCCGGCCACGTCCTGCCGCACTGCCGTGGCCTTCGCGTTGCGGCCCGGTAGTTGCCGAACCCGTTGGATGATGTCCAACGTTGCCAAGCCGACGAAGACCCCGTGAGGCCGGGCGGCCGGCAGCTCAGGCTCCACCGTTGCGCTCCTCCCCGGTCGGTTCCAGGGCGCCCGTCATCAACGCCACCACCTCTGCCATGCTGCGGACCTTGGGATCCACCACAGCCGCACGCTTGCCCAGACGGTGCACGTGGATCCTGTCGGCAACGTCAAAAACGTGCGGCATGTCGTGGCTGATAAGGATCACCGGAAGTCCACGTTCGCGGATTTGGCCGATGAGGTCCATGACCATGCCGGATTCCCTGACGCCGAGGGCGGCCGTTGGCTCGTCCATGATGATGACGCGTTTCCCAAAGGCCGCTGAACGGACAACTGCCACACCCTGCCGCTGTCCGCCCGAAAGTGTTTCAACGGTCTGCGTTGCGGACTTGACGCCGATCTTCAAGTCGGCGAGGTGGCGCATCGATTCCGACCGCATCCGGGACTTGTCGAGCTGGCGGAGCACGTTCCCCAGAAAGCCCTTCTTTCTCAGTTCCCGGCCAAGGAAAACATTGCTGGCAATATCCAAGGCGGGGATGACGGCAAGGTCCTGGTACACCGTCTCAATGCCATGGTGCCGGGCGTCAAGGGTGGTCCTGAATCGAACGGGTTCGCCGTCCATCCTGATCTCCCCGGAATCGGGGACCAGTGCGCCGGAGAGGGCCTTGATCAGGCTTGACTTCCCGGCACCGTTGTCACCAATCACAGCCAGGACCTCGCCGGCGCGCAACTCGAATTCAGCGCCGTTGATCGCGGTGACCGAACCATATCGCTTGACCAGGTTGTGGGCTTCGAGCACGATGGTATGCGGTGAGTTCACTGAGTCCTCCTGCGGGCGATCTGGTCGAACGCCACGGCGAGGATGACCAATGCTCCGGTGGCGATGTTTTGGTAGAGGTTGTCTACGCCGATGAGCGTCAAACCGTTGCGCAGGACACCCACAATCAACGTGCCAATCAGCGTCCCCACCACCGAACCCCGCCCGCCAAAGAGGCTGGTGCCGCCAATGACGACGGCGGTGATCGTGTCCAAGTTGGCGGTCTGATAGGCGTTGGGGTCGGCATTTGGAATCCGCCCCAGTGCCGCCCAGGCGGCAATCATGGCTATCACCCCGGTCATGATGTAGACCATAAGCAGCGTTCGATTGGTCTTAATGCCGGCAAAACGGGCCGCCGTAGGGTTGCCTCCGACTGCGTAGACGTGTTGGCCGCCAGCAGTCTGGTTCAGGACATAAAAGCAGGCAACGTACACGACGACCAGCACCCCGACTCCCAGGGTCGTGCGCCAGGCACCAATGCCAAAATCCTGTCCGAAGAACGTCAGCAGCGGTGAGGTCACCGGATAAGTGGCGGACCCCGCGTACAACTGACTTGCGGCCGCCACGGCCGTGTAGGTCCCCAACGTCACTATGAACGGCGGGAGGCGTAGAAAGGACACCAAGGATCCATTGACGGCACCGATGGCAACGCAAACCACCAGGGCGATCAGGAGTGCGCCCACCCCGCCCGCACTTCCGACGGTTTTGGCCATGACGATCGTGCCAAGAACGGCGATGGCACCGATGGAAAGGTCAATGCCGGCTGTGAGGATCACGATGGTCTGGGCTACGGCCAGGATGCCTATGACAATCGACTGCTGACCGATCAGGGACAGATTGTAGGGAGTGAGGAATCGGGGAGATCCGATGGCAAAAAGGACGACGGCGAGAATGAGGGCCGCCAGGGGTCCTACGAGCGGTTGTCGTACAACCCACGTCCAGTCCCGACGGGGTCGCGGTGGTGCGGGCTTGATGGAATTGGTGGTGGTAGTCATGAAGTACCTTCCTTCAAGCGGCTGGGGACTATCCCCAGCAGTTCTGCAATCCCCAGGCCGTGTCCTTGGACTCAAGCCCGGTGACCGGCTGGTCGGTGATCAGCTGTGCCCCGGTGTCATTAAATCCGCTCGGCTTGGTGCCGTCTTGGGCAAACTTGACCACGGCGTCAACTCCCTCTTGGGCCATCTTGGCAGGGAACTGCATGACGGTTGCTCCGATCTTGCCGGCCTTGACGTTTTGGACGCCCGTGCAGCTGCCGTCGATCGATGCCATGGTGATCTGCTTGGTTTTGCCTGCGGCCGAGATGGCCTGGTAGCCGCCGGCAGCGGCTGGCTCATTGATCGTGTAGACGGCATTGGCGTCAGGAACACGCTGGAGCAGGTTCTCCATGGCCGTTTGTGCCTTGGTCTGGTCGCCGTTGGTCGTCTCCATGCCTGCTATCTCGGGCGAGCCGGCCGCAATTCCCATGCCCTCCAGGAACCCGTCGTGCCGGAAGGAATCGACCGTGCCACCGGGAGTTCCGTCCAGCATGAGCAACTTTGGTGTTTTTGTGCCCAGGGTTCCCTTGACCCACTTGCCTTCGAACACACCCGCCTGCTTGTTGTCGGTGGCGAACGTTGCGTCCACCGCGTCGGCCGGGTCGGTGGCCGTATCCAAGGCAATGACCACGACGCCGGCGTCACGCGCCTGCTTGATGGCCGCCAGAATGCCCGTGGACGAGTTTGGGGTGATGAGTATGCCTTTCACGCCCTGGCTGACGAGATTTTCGATGGCTGACACCTGGCCCTCGTTGTCGCCGTCGAACTTGCCGGCAAGGGCAATCAGGTCGGCGCCCTTCTTGGCGGCTTCCGCCTTGGCCGCCTCGCGCAACTTTACGAAATAGGGATTCGTGTCGGTCTTGGTGATCAGTCCAACTTTTACATTTGCTGAACCGCCGCCAGCCGTCGAACCGGAGGTGCCGCTGCCTCCGCATGCTGTTGCTGTGAGGGCCAGCGCGCCTGCCAAAACCAATGCCGACAGGGATCTGCGCAACCCGCTCCCCTGGGCAATCTTCCCGAAACTGCTGTTCTTCTTCATCTGGACTCCTTTGACCAGTGAGGCAGGTATCTGCCGTCGAGTAGAACCCACTGTAGGACTCCCGCAAACGCTTGCGCAAGCGTTTGAATTAAAATACCGTGATTGTTGCCACATACTGAACAATGTCAACGGAGGAGGCCTATTGGGCACCATGGCGGACGTCGCACGGGAGGCCGGAGTCTCCATCAGCACTGTTTCGCACGTGCTCAACAAGACCCGCACAGTCAGCCCGGCCACGCGCGGGCGGGTGCTGGCTGCCATGGACACGACGCATTTTCGGCGCAATGCGCTGGCCACGGCCCTTGTCACATCGCGCACGCACGCCATCGGCCTGTCCATCTCCGCCCTGCAGAACCCCTACTTCGCCAATTTGGTTCACAGCATCGAAAAGCGTGCATCCGCCCGCGGCTACAGCCTGGTCATGGGCGATTCGCACGACGACGAGCGCGTCGAGGGCGCTCTCCTCAGCACCCTTATGGACCGGCGGGTTGACGGCATGATCATTGCTCCGGCCCCGCACAGCGAAAGCTCCAATCTTCCGCGTGTCCTCCGCGACGGGACACCCGTGGTCCTCATTGACCGCCACGCCGATGTGGACTGTGACCAGGTGGCTCCGGACAACCTCGAGCCCACCCGGCTGATAACCAGCCACCTCATCGATCGGGGTCATGCCCACATCGCAGCCGTTACCGGCCTGCCGGGAATCCAGTCCACGGACGAGCGTATCCGGGGATTTGAGTCCGCCATTGCGAACGCCGATCCCGCCGTGAAGGCGACAATGGTTGTCGGAAACTCCAAGGCCAAGGACGCATACAGTGCGGTTCACCGGCTTTTCAGCAACGCGTCTGCGCGCCCCACTGCACTTGTGGTGCTCAACAACGCAATGACCATTGGCTCCATGCACGCGTTGATGGACCTCGGGCTCAAAGTGCCCACCGACGTCGCCCTGGTCTGCTATGACGACTTCGAATGGGCCGATGCGTTCGAGCCCCGGCTGACTGCCATAGAACAAGATGTGAAGAGCATGGGCCGTGCTGCCGTCGACCTCCTCATCGACAGGATCGAAGGAAACAAGGGGCCCCACCAGGTCCTGCGGACCAAAACCATCTACCACCACCGAAATTCCTGCGGCTGTACCGACTAAACAAGGAGCATGCCATGCCAATTGCCACCCCCGAGGAGTATGCGCAGATGCTGGACACCGCAAAAGCGCAGGGCTTCGCCTTCCCGGCCATCAACGTCACGTCGTCACAGACCCTTAACGCGGCCTTGCGTGGGTTCGCCGAGGCGGGAAGCGATGGCATCATCCAGGTGTCAGTGGGCACGGCCCAGTACCTTTCGGGAGCGGCACGGAACCGCGTGGCCGGCTCCCTGGCCCTGGCCGCCTACGCCCATGAAGTGGCCAAACTCTACGATGTGAAGATTGCCCTGCACACGGACCACTGTCCCGAAGCCAACCTCCAGGATTGGGTCGTGCCACTGCTGGAACACTCCATGAAACGCGTCAAGAACGGGCAGTTGCCGCTCTTTCAATCCCACATGTGGGACGGATCGGCGCTTCCGTTGTCCAACAATCTGCAGATCGCCCACCGATTGCTGAAAATGTCTCAGCAGGCGCATACAATCCTGGAAGTGGAAGTGGGTGTAGTTGGCGGTGAGGAAGATGGCATCGCAGGCGCCATGGACGATCGGCTGTACACAACTGTCAAGGACGCCCGCCAGCTCGTTGCGGCGCTGGGATCGGGAGACCGGGGCCGGTACATGGCCGCATTGACGTTTGGCAATGTCCACGGCGCGTACAAGCCGGGAAAAGTGAAACTCCGTCCGGACCTGCTGGGTGAGATCCAGGCCTCGCTCGCACCACAAATGGGTGTAGACCGGCCGTTGGACTTGGTCTTCCACGGTGGCTCCGGCTCCACCCGACAGGAAATAAGTGAAGCTGTGGGCCACGGCGTGGTCAAAATGAACATCGACTCCGACACCCAGTACGCCTTCACCCGGTCCATTGCCGGCTACATGCTCTCCCGCTACGACCAAGTCCTTAAAATTGACGGGGAAGTGGGCGTGAAAAAGTCCTATGACCCCCGGTCATGGGGGACACCTGCCGAGCAGGCCATGGCCGACCGCGTCGTGGAAGCCGCGCAACAGCTCGGATCTGCCGGACGGTCATATGGATAGGGGTCCGCTGCCACGGCGCGGGGGAGGGAAGCGCCCCATCACCGGTCCTTGATAGGGTCGAATGGCCAAGCGAAAGGATGCCACCATGGTTGACAACGACGACGCCCGGCCGGGTCTGCTTCTCCACGGATTCGGCACAGGCGCCGAGCAGGTTGCCGGCGTCTTCCGCAGCGCCCTGAATGCGGCCGCGGCCATGCCCGGCACCGCCATCGAAATTGTCATTCAGGGCCCGGCCGTCACCGGGCTGGCCGTCGACGGCGTGCTGTCGGGCCCTGTCGGCAAGGTCCTGGAGCGCGGCGTAACAGTCCGTGCCTGTGAAAACAGCATGCATTCCGCGGCCCTGGACCGTGACAGCCTGCTGCCCGGAGTGACCCCCGTCCCCTCCGCCGTCGTACACCTTGCCCAGCGGCAGTGGAACAACTGGGCCTACGTCCGCCTGTAGCCCGACGGCCGCGGCACGGCCAATGTGTTCCAGCGCGTTGGGGTTGATCTCGGAGCGGATCGCCCGGCTCCGGGAACGGGTCGCTGACCAGCGGCTTTTGGGGGCGGGGCCGGAAGGACGGCGCCGCGTAAGGAGTGTTCCGCAAAGTATTCAGGTCGTCAGAGGTATCCACCCGGGCCGGATCGCAGCGCGGAGACGTCGCACCGCACCCCCAAAGCCGCTTCAATCACCGGAGTTCCGTCATGTTCTCACGCCCGTTCCTCCGTCACGCCCCGTCAGTCCCCGAGCAGCCGCCGCGCCTGCGCCGACGCCGGCGTGTCCTCCGCACGGGCGGGGTGGTGGCCCTGACCCTTGCCGGGTTACTGCTCACCTCCACTTCGGCGAATCTCGTTTTGGAAGGCATTGAGCAGTCCAATGCCGCACCGTATGGCGAAAAGGTCCAGATCAAGGAAGGGACCATCAACGTCTCCCGAAGCGGCCATGCAGGTCCGGTGATAGTGCTGCTCGGCGGTATGGGGACCCCTGCCCCGGCACTGGACTTCGCCCCGCTCATTCGGGAATTGGACGGCTTTCAGACTGTGGTCGTTGAAGGGTTTGGCTACGGCCTCAGTGACTTGGCTGCCAGGCCCCGGACCGTTGAAAACATCACCGAAGAACTTCACGAAGTGCTCTCAAAGCTCGCCATCACCACGCCGTACACCCTGGCGGGCCACTCCCTCGGGGGCTTCTACACGCTTTACTACGCCAACAAATACCCGAAGGAAGTGTCCGCGGTCATCGGCATTGACCCCACGGTTCCGGCCGGCAAAACCTCCACGGGCGCAACACCCGGGCCCACGGAGATGCCCGCGGCCGGGAGCTGGGCACACATCCCCTCAACGCTGGGCCTGGTCCGCTGGGCCACAGCCCTAGGCTACGGGGCGCCCGGAGGGGACAGCTTCACGAGCGCGGAACGCAAGCAAATGCGTCTGCTGACCAGCGTGAATTTCGGGAACCAGGCCGTCACCGACGAGACCCTCCGCATGGGGGAGAATGCCGGGAAACTCCGGGATGTACGCTATTCCGAGGACCTGCCGGTGCTCGACTTTCTCTCGCAGGACACGATGAACCAGCAGCCGGACTGGCTCGGCGCGCATCAACGCCAGCTGGCCAACGTCAAGCACCACGAATTGGTGGTCCTGAAGGGTGACCATTACCTTCAGTGGACGCAGTCCAAGTCAATGGCACAAAAGATCCGGATCTTCCTGGCCCAGAACGTCACCAAGTGACTGCGCCGACACTCCGGAGACACGCAGGCCCGGAGCGCGTGGGGCTCCGGGGTCGGGCGTTTACCCTCGGTTACACAAACCATACATGGCTGTTTGAGAGAGGATTGAGAGCATGACTGACGAACTGACCGGCCAAGCCCGTCGGGCCGACGCCCAACGCAACCGCGCAGCGATCATCGATGCGGCCTTGGTCTGCCTTGCCGCCAATCCGCGGGCCAGCATGACTGAAATCGCCCGTGCGGCGGGGGTGGGCCGGGTGACCCTTTACGGACACTTCTCCTCGCGCAAAGAGCTGCTCGATGCCGCGGCAGCCCAGACCATGGGCCTTGCCGAAGCGAAGCTGGCGCCGTTGAATCTTGACGGCGACCCGGGGGAAGCGCTCGAGCTGCTGGTCCGGTCTTCATGGCGGATCGTCGACGATTTTCACGGGCTGCTCGCGGCCGCCGAGGATGAACTGGGATCCGACCACATTCGCGCCCACCATGACGCAACCATGCTGCGCGTCCGCCGGCTCATCGAACGGGGCCAGGAGGCAGGGGTGTTCCGCACGGACCTTTCCTCCCGCTGGCTCACGGCGTGCTTCTTCTCCCTGCTGCACGGCGCCGCGGCAGAAGTCCGGGCCGGACACCTCAAGGAGTCCGACGTGGCGACGGCCCTCCCGGCCACGATCAAGTCCCTCACCGCGCGGACCCCTGCCTGACGGCGATTAGGCGCCCTCATGGGGCCGACAGCTTTCGCCGTCCGTCCCCCCATCAGCACTGGTTTGGACGCAGCTGGTGTCGGGTCGAGGGCGTCGGCCGGCGCCTGCGGAGCCGGTGAAGGCGCGGCATGCTTCCGTAGTTGACGATGGGGACCGCGACCTTGGCAGGCACGAAGGCGGGCAACGCATCTTGCTTCAGCATCCGAGGTGGAAAGCACGGACAGCGTCACGGACGTCGTCGTCGACCAGATCGGCGTTGATGGCGATGGCGGCCGCGGATCCTTCGCCCGCAGCCGTGATGACTTGGGCACGCGGATTTGCCAAGTTGCCGGCCACCCATACGCCGGCAACGGTCGTCTGGCCGGAACCGTCCCTTGCCGGCCACCCTGACTCGTCCACGTCGCAGCCGAGGCCGACGATGAGGCTGTTGTTCGGCACGAAACGCGGTGGCACAAACAGCGCGTCGCGTGGGATCGTGCGTCCGTCCGCCATCTCAATCCCGCGCAGGCGGTCCTCCCTGACCAGGAGCTGTTTGACGGTTCCCTCCACGATTCCGATGGCGCGGGCGGCCAGTTCCCCGCGCTCAACGATTGAAAGGGATCCGGGAGGTGTGAAAAATACGACGTCATCGGCCCACTGCCGGACGATTTGCGCGTAATGAACGGCATCCGAGGGACCGCCCAGAACGCCAAGCTGCTTCCCTCGCACCTCGTAGCCGTGGCAGTAGGGGCAGTGCAGAACGTCGCGTGCCCACCTCTCATGCAGGCCCGGGATAAGGGGAAGTTCGTCGTACAGGCCCGTGGCCACGAGCAGCCGACGTGCGAAGTAGCGCTCGCCGTTTGAAGCCGGCACCCAGAAGCCGGTTGTGCCGTCCCGCACAATTTCGGTGACGGATCCATCGAGGAAGTCCCCTCCGTACCCCTTCACTTCGTCACGTCCGAGGGCCAACAGCTCACCGGGCGGCCACCCGTCCCGAGACAGGAATCCATGCATGTGCCGGGCGGGGCCGTTGCGCGGTGCACCCGAGTCCACCACCAGTATCGTGCGCCGTGCACGGGACAACACCAGCGCCGCCGACAGCCCGGCAGCCCCGCCGCCAATTATCACTGCGTCATATTTGCCCATGCCTGCAGCCTTTCCTGATTTTCCGGTATCGCCAATAGGTGTTGCCGTGTCCGTGAAATCCGCCTTGCAGGGTGGTGCGGACGGTACCACAACCGTGATCGCGGCCATCTTTAACCATGTCGGGGCCGGGCTGAAGCGGTAACCTGGGGCCGCAGGCGCGTCGTGCTCGGAGTCCACGATCTGGTTCTGGGTCCTGGTTCTTGGGTCCTGGGGAGGTGGCCGAGTTCAACACCCGGGCACGCCACTGGTTCGGCAGCAGCGCCGGCCAACCCACCGGTCAATCGCTCCGGCCGTCCCGGTGCAGCGGTCTGGGGTCTCATGGGTCGATGCGCTCCACGGAGACCAGGACAAGGCCAAGGTCCCGAACCTTTGTCAGCAGCCCGTGCAGTGCCGACTGGTCGTGGATGCACCCGCTCAGGCTTGTCGTGCCGTCATTTTGGCGGGACAGGATGAGGCCGTCGAACCAGGCCGACCAGTGGTCGTCGAGGTGGCCGTTGACCCGAAGCCGGTAGCTGGCGGGCTCGACTTCCCGCGGGGACCACGTCATGACGGCCTGGCCTCCGCCGTCGTCCGGCTGGCCAGGCAGGGGCCTGCCAGGCCGGGCCCCAGAAGGCCCCTGCGCCGGATGAAGTACTCCGCCACAGCCAGGGCAATTGCCCAGCCGGGACCAACCGCCAGCGCGTAGGCCCGTGTCATCCACGCCCGGTGCCGGGCCACGTCGCCGTGCCGGATCACGGCGAAACCCTGCGCCATGCAGACTGCCATGCCCAAACCGAATGTGAGCCTGACCACGTAAAACAAGGTGCCGGGCTGGCCGGCGTGGAATACCGTCAACCACATCGCCGAGAAAGCGACGGCCAGGCCCAATGGCACCACCACCATCCCGGACTGACGGTGCCATTTCGGGTGGCGCCGGCGAAGGCCGCGGGAGAACTGGAAGGCACCCGGGCCCAGGTTCGCGGGCAGGAAGCGCGGGCCGCCGGACAGCTCAAGAAGCCGCAGGGAACCTGCCACTGCCGGGACCAGGATCAGGGCGATGGGTGCGAACGGCACCCACCGTCCCGTCCTGTCCGTGCGCGAAAGCGCATCCGTGGTCATTTGGCGCCGGTCGGATCGAGAGACGCGCCAGCCACGACGGAAGCGGCGGCGGGTCGCGTGCGGCGCCACAGCGAGCAGCCGAGCCCGATCAGGGCGACACCGGTCGGCAGGGCAAACAGCCTCTCATTGACCATGGGCAGAAACGGGATCGCCATGGTCGCGGCGGTTCCGACGGCAAGGACGGCGGCAGCCCATCGGGCCAGGACATCGGTGCGGAACACCGCGATCCCGAACAGGACGCCGCCGGCGATGTAGGCCAGGCCCAGAGCCGTGTTGAGGGGAAACAACAGGCCGATGTCACCGGCCGGGTGGCCTCCTGTGGCAACGGCGAAAACGTCATTGACGTAGCCGGGCGCGCTGGAAACCAAGGCTGGAATGACCACGGCGCCGATGACTTCCACGCCGATCATGATGAGGTAGCCGGTGCCGAACACGAGGTATCCGATGAGGCCAAGCACGCCCATCCTCTTCACGTGCGGCAGGTACATCCCGGTGATGCCGATGAGCGAGAGCACGGCCATCAGAATCTTCAGGGTTTGCCGGAGCGTGTATTCGGCGGTGGTGGCGAAGGCGGCGTCCAGATGGGGGTGGTTGATCTGGATGCCGATGAAAATCAGCCCTGCCGCGACGGCGCCAAGGCCGGCCGTGCGGGTGAGCGTGGTGGTGGTGATGGACATGTCCGACTCCCTGGTTTGCAGTTTCCCCGGCGGGGTGCCGCGGGATAACTCAAATGTAGGAAGCAACGCGGTGATGCGGCATCACCCAATGAGGTGACTGACGGGGTGAGATTTGGCGCGGAGCAGCTACAAGAGGCCGCGTTCGTGCGCGAGACGGACGGCGGCCCGCCGGTCGGCAACCCCGAGCTTGGCAAAAATGTGCTTCGTGTGGGTGCGCAGTGTGTTGTACGAGATGAACAGCTCGTCGGCGATTTGCGGCCCGCTCAGCCCGCCGCCGAGTGCTCGGAGCACTTCCACCTCCCGGGCGCTTAACATTTCAGCGGACGACGGCGGCCCCTGGCCCTGCGCCGAACCGGCGGCTTGTGCCGGAGCTGAGGCAGCGAGACGAAGCAAACGGGAAACGTGGTCGCCGGCGGCACCGGCGTGCGCAGCGCCGCGCAGCAGCCCTGTCATGGGGGCGCCTTCGTCCAGGAAGAGCCGTACATGCCCCTCTGGTTCGAGTGCCTCGGCCAGTGCCTGTGTCAAGGTCGCGCGGGCCTGCCCCGCGCGTCCCTGGACATCGTGCGCCAAGGCCTGCAGCATGCGGATCTCGAGCAGGCTTCCGGCGCGTCCGGTGGTCTTGGCGGCCTCGGCGAGCCGCTCCAGCAATTGACCCGTGTGGATGGCCGCTCCGGTGCCTGGATGAGCCCGGTGCCGGGCAATGAGCAGGCGCACCAAGGTCAGGTGGTCGAACTCGCGCGGATAGCTGGCTTCATCCTTTAGGGAAATATCCCGCTCACGCGCCCAGTCGGCGGCCTCCGGCAACTTGCCCTGCGCGATCCAGACCCGGGCCTTCATCGCCGCGATGGGATGCACGTCCGGGAAGAACCCCGGCCGGTACACCCGCTCTGCCTGCTCCAGCAGCTCGAGGGCCCTCCCTGGGTTCCCCCCGGCATGGGCGAGGCGCCCCCTCGCCACAAACCACCGGTAGCGGCTCTCCGTCATCAGCCCGGGTTCGAAGAACACTCCGGCGGCCTCAAGGTGGCTCCCGGCGCCGTCGAGGTCTCCGGCTTCGCAGTCCATCTCGCCCAGCCCCACGTGCAGTTCGGCGGTTGCCCGGGCAACGGACCCACCCTCCTCCTCGGCCCGCTTCAACGCAGCCCGCATGAGCGTGGAGGCCTTGCCAGGCCGGCCCGCCACAAGCCACATGTCGGCGAGCACCACCGTGCTGCTGAGCTCGTCGACACGGTTGCCGGCCGCATGCAGGCTGGCCACCGCCTGCCTGAAAGTCTGCAACGCACCCGACACGTCCCCCTCTGCCCACGCGGCAAGCCCCAGAAACCCGGCCGCCGCGCCCCGCGCCAGGTGATCGCCGCGGCCGGCCAGCCCAAGGGCGTGTTGTGCATGCTTTTTGGTCCCGGCGGCGTCGCCGCGCGCCTGCGCAAGCGAGGCACGGTAGACGGCGATGGTGGCCGGCAGGGTGTGAAGCTCCTCAGTATCATTCCAGGGGGCGGCAGCACCGTCCGGCACCGCAGCCAGCGCGCGTTCCGCGTCGTCGAAGCGGGCCTCGCCGCCGTCGAGGTCGCCGGAGGCCATCAGCATGAATCCGTGGAACACGCCCAGCACCGGGCTGCGCCGGATGACGTCGTCGGGCAATTCCTTCAGCCAGCCCAGGAACAAGGCATCCTGCCGGTTGCGCCGGATCTGGGGCACGGCCTGCTCCATGAGGTGCGCGGCCCGGTCAAAGTCCAGGGCGGCCAGTGCGTGTCCGACCGCTTCATGGACCAGGCCCCGGCCCTCGTACCAGCGGCTGGCGCGTTGATGCAGCAGTGGAAGCTGCGCCGGCAGCTCCCCCAGGAGGCGGGCCCGAAGGACATCGGCGAAGAGGCTGTGATACCGGTACCATTCGCGCCGGTCGTCCAGGGGGACGATGAACAGGTTGGCGCGCTCCAACTCCACGAGCATGCTGCTTCCGTCGTCGCGGCCGGTCACGGCGTCACAGAGCGGACCGGTCAGCCGGTCGAGAACGGCTGAGCGCAGCAGGAAGCTGCGGACCCGGTCCGGTTGGTGCGCCAGCACCTCCTCGACCAAGTAGTCGACGACGTACCTGTCATCGCCGTTGAACCGGGCGATGAAGCCCGGGACGTCCGCGCGTCCCTGCAGGGACAGCGCGGCGAGTTGAAGGGCCGCAATCCAGCCTTCCGTTCGTTGCTCCAACGCCGCCACGTCCTCCGCCGCCAGATCCAGTCCAGGCACACCCTCGAAGTAGGCGGCGGCCTCCTCGGAGGAAAAGCGGAGGTCCGCGGCACGGATCTCCACCAGTTCCCCGCGCACACGCAAACGGGGGAGCGGCAGTGCGGGATCCGCGCGGGTGCCAATGACGACGTGCACGCGTGGCGGGAGATGCTCCAGCAGGAAGGCCATCCCCTCGCCAACCTCGCGCCCGTCGGCCAAGTGGTAGTCATCGAGCACCAGCCAAACGGTGTTCGGCGTTGCTGCGAGTCCGTTGAGCACAGTGGTGGGCATGTGCCTGGAGGGAGGAGGCGCGGCGGCCAGCTGTTCCAGTGCCGCCGGGCCAAGGCCGGGCTCAGCCGACTGGAGCGCGGTCACGACGCAGGTCCAAAATGTCACCGGATCGCTGTCGGCCGGGTCGAGCGAGAGCCACGCCACGCAATGGTCGCCACCGGCTGTCTCCCTCAGCCACCCGGCAAGAAGCGTCGTCTTGCCGAACCCGGCCGGGGCGGACAACAGTGTCAATCTCGACTCGGCTCCCTGGCGCAGCAGACCGTTGAGCCGTGGACGCGTCACGAGGCCGCGGCACGGAGTCGGAATGAAGAGCTTGCCCGCCACTACCGGAGGTGCCATTGGAGTCCCGTTCCTGCGTGCACGCCGGCGTCCAGGCTGTGCGGCAATTCAGACAAGTGTACCGCCGCGCCGGTGGCCGGTGGCAGGAATGGCATGCCGGAACCGCGGCTCCTTCCGGCGCTGGTTCGTCGCCCTGGCCGGCTAGGTGGACGTCGGCGGTTCGGGCAGGCCCAGGAGCGCGTTTTCCACCAATTCAGACAGCGCCGGGTGGATCCAGTACTGCTTGCGGGCCACGTCGTGGGCCGGCTGTTCAAAGTGCATGGCCTGGATCAGCGGCTGGATGACGGTGGCCGCCTCCGGACCGATCACGTGGGCGCCGAGCAGCAGCCCCGTCGCAGGGTCCGCGAGCACCTTCAGGAAGTGGCCGGCGTCCTCACGGGCCCAGCCTGCGGCGATGTCGGCGTACTGCTGCGTGTACGCGGCGTAGGGGACATTGTCCCGGACGGCCTGCGCCTCGGTGATGCCGACGCAGGCTATCTGGGGGTCGGCGAACACTGCGGCCGGCACAAAACGGTGGTCTGAGCTGATGGGGTCCTGCGGGTGGGCGAGGTTGTGCCTGACCACCCGGGCCTCGTGGTTGGCCACATGCTTGAGCTGGTGTTTGGTGGACACATCGCCCAGTGCGTAGATGCCCTCGACGGCCGTGCGTTGGAAGGCGTCCACCACCACCCGTCCGTGGCGGTCCAGGGCCACCCCCGTCCGTTCCACGGCCAGGGCCGCCCCATTGGGGCACCGGCCAGTGGCCACCAGCAGCAGGTCCGCGGCAACGGTGGCCGGACCGTCCGGTCCCTGCACCTGAAGTTCGACGCCGTCGCCCGCCGTGGCCACGCCGCGCACCTTGGTCTTCAGCAGCACCCGGTAGCGGGCCGCCGCCTCCTTGGTGAACTGGGCTGAGATGTCGGCGTCCTGGGACTTCAGCAGCCGGGCACCCCGGGCGATCTGGGTGACCTGCACGCCAAAGGAGGAGAACACGTGGGCGAACTCGGCCGCGATGTAGCCGCCGCCCACAATGGCGATGCTCGCCGGAAGGTCCTCGATGCGCATGATCGTGTCAGACGTGTGGAAGGGGGCCGCGCCGTCGGACAAACCCGGGATGTCAGGGACCACCGCGTGCGATCCGGCGGCCAGGACAAAGCGGTCCGCCGTCACTTCGGCGGTGCCGCCGTCGTGCAGGTCAATGCGCAGGGTCTTGTGGGCGGTGAACTGCCCGCGGCCGGCAAAGACGGAGATGTTGGGGCATTCCGGGCCTTCGCGGTACTCCCGCCCCCCGGCTTCGATGGCATCGATGCGGCCAAAGATCCGGTCCCGGATGCCGGGCCAGTCCACAGCGTTCAGCTGCGCATTGACGCCCAGGGCCCTGCCGTGCCGGGCGGCGTCGGCCAGTTCCGCAGGGTGGACGAACATCTTGGTCGGAATGCAGCCCACGTTCAGGCAGGTCCCGCCGAACAGCCCGTCCTCGACGATGGCGATGGACCAGCCCTCGAATTCAGGGCCGGGGATCGAGTTGCCGGAGCCTGTGCCGATGATGGCCAGGTCGAAGTGGGGCATGGTGTGCACTTCCGTTCAGTGGGGGGCGTTCCCTAGGATGTCGGCCCGGGCCGGTGGTCGGCGGGGTCGTGGCAGTAGCGGAGCAGCTCGACGATGGTGTCGGGGTCGTTGGATTTGAGCGCGTCGAGGATGCGCCGGTGGTCCGAGGCAACCTTCGCCTGGTGTGCGGGGCCCTGCCGGTAGGTCATGGTGATCCGGCGCTGGATGGGGTGGGCCCACATGGCGGCCAGGGTGGAGCGCAGGTAGGCGTTGGGGCATGGTTCCACCAGGGCAGAGTGAAACTGCCGGCCCATGAGAAACAGGGCTTGGGCATCGTCGGGGTCCAGCGCCGCCAATTCATCCACCATGGCACCCATGCGCACCAGCTGGAGCGGGGAATGCCGGCCGCAGGCCTGCCGGGCGGCAAGGGCCTCCATGGCATAGCGCACCTCGAAAACGTCCTCCACATCCTGCTCGGTGAGGCCGTTGACAATGTAGCCCTGCCCCGGGACCAGGGTGGCCAGGCCTTCCTGGGCCACCTGCGTGAGGGCGTCCCGCACCGGCGTGCGGGAGACGCCGTACTCGGCGGCCACCTGCTCCTGGACCAGCGCCGAGCCGGGGGGGAACTTTCCGTCGATGATGTCGGAGCTGATGCGTTCGTGGACCTGAATGGCGAGGGGGCGCGGATCGGCGGATTTGATCCTGCCGGTGGGTGAAGCCATGCGAAGCCTCCGTAGCTGCTGGTCAGTCTGCCAAGTCTATTACCTCGTCCGGGACGGCCCATTTTGCGCCGTGACTCATTTCACAAAGATGCTTGCAACTCATTGTATTCGTCGTATACGGTGTATACAACCAAGCAGGGAGGCTTGCAAGATGTTTGTTTTGAACACGTGGTACGTAGCCGCATGGTCCACCGAAGTAACCCGCAAACCCGTCCGTCGGGTGATCTGCAAACAACCGATCGTCCTGTTTAGGACCCGGGACGGCGGGGCTGTCGCGCTGGCGGACCGTTGCGCACACCGGGCCTTCCCGTTGTCGGAGGGACGGACAGTGGGAGACTCGGTGGAATGCGGTTACCACGGCTTCACCTACGGCCCGGATGGGATGTGCACGAAGGTGCCGGCCCAGACCACCATTCCGGAGCGGGCCCGGGTCCGCAAATACCCCGTCGTGGAAAAGGATGGCTGGATCTGGGTCTGGACGGGGGACGCCGAGCTGGCGGACCCGGCCGATGTTCCGGACACGCACTGGATGGTCGATCCGGAATGGGCCACCGTCACCCACTCGGTCCCCTTCAAGTGCCGCGCCGAGCTGATCCACGACAACCTGCTGGACCTCACCCATGAGTCGTTTCTGCACAAAACGACGGTCGGTGACGACTACATCTACGAGCATGGCATCACCGTTGAGGTGGAAGGCAACGTGGTCAGCGTCGACCGGCTGATGCCTTCCGTGGAGGCGCCGCCGCTGTACGCGGAAACCATGGACGCACGCGGACTCTTTGACCGCTTTCACTGCACCGAATTCTTTGTCCCGAACCTTCACGTGCTGCACTCGGGGATCACCGGGGAAGGCCGCCCCCGCGAAGAAGGATTCCTGATCAAGGTGCTCAATGGCATCACGCCCATCGATGAGAACAATTCCTGGTACTACTACGCGTTCAGCCGGAACTTTGGCGTGGACAACGCCCAGGCCACCGAGGATCTGCGCGTCGGACTGGCCACGGTGCTCGATGAAGACGCCGCGGCCCTCGAGGCGCAGGAGATCGGCATGCAGGACCGGCCCGCCGGGGAGTTCGACGTCCTGATCGCCCAGGACGGCGGAGTGGCCAAGGCGCGGCGGGTCCTGGCCTCGCTGTTGAAAAAGGAAAAGCTTGCCGCCACGGCCGGCCGCACCCCGGAGCCCGCGGCTTCACGGTCGGCATAGGGGGAGCGCATGTGGATGTTGGTCAGGGCAGATGCCCTGGGAAGCGATATGGAACAGTACCAGGGCGCCCGGACATTGGCCGCCTGCCCCGACACCGCCGAGAGGGGGGATCCCTGGCGCTGGACCGTCAGCCTCGACGAGGACCGCTCGGGGGTTGAGGTGTCAGCGGACGAGGATTTCGTAGAGCTGGACGTCACTGAGTACGTTGATGGCCACACCGGGCTGCTGCACCGTCCCGCCGGGCACCAGCTGCTGGTGGCCGGCCTGGCCGGCCAGGCCCTGGTGGCCGCGGAAAACGGGCCCTGGGAACGCTGGCTCAATCCCGGTGACGTCTTCATCGTCGAAGGGGAAGAGCAGGAAACCCTCCGGTTGAGCCTGGCCTCGCCACCGTCCAAGGTGTCCGTCGTCTCGATGGCGCCGAAACGGGCCCATGCCCTGCGTTGGGTGCCCTGAACGCCCCCGGCGGTGCACGCCAGTGCCGCCGGAAAGCCCTTGCACAATGCTGTAGCCATGCCCTGTAACCAGACCGGGCCCGACACCGACGTCGAGGCCCCCACGAAAGGTAAGTCCATGCGCAGATTCCGAGAAACCGTCATGATCGCCGCGGCCCTGTCGCTCGCCCTCGGGGCGGCAGGCTGCACCACTGTGCCGTCAGCGTCCCAAGGCGGAGGGCCAACGGGAACGGCATCCCAGGCTTCGGCCGCACTATCCGTCAATGACGAGGCCCGGGCGCTCCTGCCGGCCAACATCCGCGACTCCGGCGTGTTGAAAATCGGTTCGGATCCGACGTACGCACCGTTCGAATACTTCGACACCGACAACAAGACCATGATCGGCTGGGATGTGGACATGGGCGATGCGATCGCTGCCGTCCTGGGGCTGAAAGCCGACCACATGGCGGCGACCTTCGACACCATCCTCCCCGGGCTGACATCGCACAGGTACGACCTTGGCATGTCGGCATTCTCCGTCACACCCGAGCGCCAAAAGGCCGTGGACTTTGTGCCGTACATGGCCAGCGGGACCGGAGTCGCCGTCAGCCCCGGGAACCCGCTGAAACTGGCCGTGACCGGCCTGAGCCTGTGCGGCCACAAGGTCGCTGCACAGAAGGGGTCGATCCAGAGCATCGACCTGCTGCCGCAGCTTTCCAAGGGCTGCACCGACGCCGGCAAGACGGCCATCGACGCCCAAAACTTCCCGACCCAAACCGATGCGAACCTGGCACTGACCTCAGGACGTGTCAGCGCGGTCGTGGCGGACAGCCTTTCGCTGGCCTACCAGGGGAAGCTGGCCGACGGACGGTTTGAACTCGCCGAGGGCCCGGACCACGACCCCGCCCCGATGGGCACCGCCCTGAACAAGGGCTCGGAACTGTTGCCGGCAGTGCAGGCCGCCACGAAGGTGGTTGTGGAAAGCCCGGCCTACGCCGCGATCAACGCCAAGTGGGGCATTCCCGCCAGTGCCGCGATCACCGCCGACGCCGTCGTGCTGAAGTAGCCGGGGATGGCGAACATGGCCAAGTTACCGGAGGCAGCCATCCTGGCTCCGCCGCAGGGGGCCCGGGACCGCTACACGGTGGTCAAGGCGAAACATCCCGGACGGTGGGTCTCTGCCGCGCTCATCGCCCTGGTTGCAGTGATGATGGGCCGCTCCGTGGCCACGAATCCACGTTTTGGCTGGGACACCGTGGGCCTGTACCTGCGGGAAGTGAGCATTGTCCAGGGGATCGCGGTGACCCTGGAACTGACGGTGGTGTGCATGCTCATCGGCATTGTGCTCGGAGTGGTGGTGGCAGTCCTGCGGCTCTCGCCCAACCCCGTGGTGCGCACCGCGGCGTTTGGCTACGTGAACTTCTTTCGTGGCACCCCGGTGCTGGTGCAGCTGCTGTTTTGGTACAACCTGGCTGCCCTGTACCCGAGCATCAGTTTCGGGATTCCCGGGGTGTCCCTGGACGCGAACACGATCATCACGCCGATGTTCGCCGCCGTCCTGGGCCTGGGCCTGAACCAGGGCGCCTACATGTCCGAAATTGTCCGGGCCGGGATCCTCTCGGTTGACCACGGACAGATGGAAGCGGCCGGGGCGTTGGGGATCAGCAAGCTGCAGACCATGCGCCGAATCGTCCTGCCCCAGGCAATGCGGGTAATTATTCCGCCCACCGGCAATGAAACGATCGGCATGTTGAAGACAACGGCCCTGGTCAGCGTCATTTCCGTCCCCGAGCTCCTGTATTCCTCGCAGATCATCTATGCCCGGAACTTCCAAACCATTCCGCTGCTGATGGTGGCAAGCATTTGGTACATCGTGGTGACGTCCATTCTCAGTGTGGGTCAGTACTACTTGGAACGGCGGTTCGCCAAGGGCGGCCAACGCAATCTCCCGCTCACCCCGGCGCAAAAGCTGAAGTTGTTCTTCAACACCCACCACCTGCCGGCCCCGAAAGGCGGAACAGCATGACTGCCGTGACCAAGGAAACAGCGCCGGCGCAAGCCATGGTGCGAGCCGACGGGATCGTAAAGAACTATGGCAAACTCAGCGTCCTGGACGGCATGGACCTGGAAGTCGAGGCGGGGGAGGTCGTCTGCCTTATCGGTCCTTCCGGATCCGGCAAGAGCACCTTCCTGCGCTGCATCAACCACCTGGAAGGCATCGACGGCGGGCGGATGTGGGTGGACGGGAAAGTGATGGGCTATGACATCAAGGGAACCCGGCTGCACGAACAAAAGGACGCCCAGATCTGCCGCAGCCGCACCGAGATCGGCATGGTGTTCCAGCACTTCAACCTCTTTCCGCACATGACCGTCCTGGAAAACCTGATCGAGGCGCCCCGGCTGGTGCTGAAGGAAAAGAAGCCGGTGGTGGTCGGGCGGGCCTTGAAACTGCTGGAGAAAGTCGGCTTGGCGGACAAGGCAGGTGCCTACCCGCGCCAGCTCTCCGGCGGTCAGCAGCAGCGGGTCGCCATCGCCCGGGCGCTGTGCATGGAGCCGAAACTCATGCTCTTTGACGAACCGACGTCCGCCCTCGATCCGGAACTGGTCGGGGACGTCCTTCAGGTCATGAAGGACCTTGCCCTGTCCGGGATGACCATGGTGGTGGTGACGCACGAGATGAACTTTGCCCGTGACGTCGCGGACCGGGTCGTCTTCATGGCCGACGGCCGAATCGTCGAACAGGGCCCGGCCCGTGAGGTGATCACCAATCCCCAACACGAACGCACCAAGGCGTTCCTGTCCTCCGTACTGTAGAACCGCCAGGGAAAGCCAGAACCATGAAAGCCACCGAATTCTTTGACGTCTGCGTCACCACGCTCACCCGCGAATCCGATTGCGTCGTCTCCCTCCAGCTCCGGGATCCGCTCAACGCCGCGCTTCCCCCATGGGACGCCGGTTCCCATGTGGATGTGATGCTGCCCAACGGGCTGGTGCGCCAGTATTCCCTCTGTTCCGAACCGGAAGCGGACCATTGGCGCCTCGGGGTCCTGCGTGAGCGGTCGGGGCGCGGCGGCTCCGCCTACGTCCACGACGAATTGAAGCCGGGCACCAAAGTCCAGGTGCGCGGGCCCCGCAACAACTTCGCGCTGGCCCCGGCCCCGGAGTACGTATTCATTGCCGGCGGAATCGGCATCACCCCCATCCTGCCGATGATCCGCCAGGTCGAACTAAGCGGTGTTCCCTGGCGTCTGGTTTACTTTGGGCTGGCGGGACTGCTGGGCCGCAGTGCAACCGCGTTTCACCTGTACACCTGTGGTCCCGGACCGCTGCTGAAGGCGATTCAGAACCTCACGGACCACTGGGAGGACCAATCGCGCTTCCATTTTGAGCGTTTTGTCGCCGACCCCGCGGACGCGGGCCTCGCCGCGGCACCCGTCGCCGGCGACCACGCGTTCACCGTGGAACTCACCGACGGCCAGGAGGTCGAGGTGCCGGTTGGCACCACCATTCTGGCGGCGCTCGAGGGCGCCGGGCTCCCCGTGCTCAGCTCATGCCAGGAGGGCATCTGCGGCACCTGCGAGACGGGCGTGCTGTCCGGGGAGATCGACCACCGCGACAGCCTCCTCTCCGAGGACGAGAGGGCCGCCATGGACACCATGATGATCTGTGTCTCCCGCTGCCGCGGGAAGCGGCTGCTGCTGGACCTTTGACAGCCCGTCCGGCAGGGGCGCCTGCCTAACCGGCTGCCGCGGGAAGCGGCGCCCCGGGCACTCCTGTTGCATCCGTCGCGTTGTCGTACCGCGCCACAGCCCGGGCAAGGTAGGGTGCGGTGCGGCTGCCGGAGGCCCCGGCCACGGCTTCCGGCGTCCCGGCGGCCATGAGGCGCCCGCCGTCGGCGCCGCCGGACGGGCCCAGGTCCAGGACCCAGTCGGCGGCGGCCACCACATCCATGTCATGTTCAACCACCACCACAGTGTTATCCGCATCCACCAGGCGGTTGAGCTGGTGCAGCAGCAGTCGGACGTCGGCCGGGTGGAGACCGGTTGTCGGTTCGTCCAAAAGGTACAGGGTGTGGCCGCGGCGGGCCCGCTGGAGTTCGGTGGCCAGCTTGATCCGCTGGGCCTCCCCGCCCGAGAGTTCGGTGGCCGGCTGGCCGAGGCGCAGGTAGCCCAGGCCCACTTCACGCAGGGTGGCGAGGCTGCGTGCAGCGGCGGGGATCCCCGCCAGGAAGCCGGCCGCCTCGTCCACGCTCAGGGCCAGCACCTCGGCAATGTTCCTGCCGTGGTATTCCACCGTGAGGGTGTCCTCGTTGAAGCGGGCGCCGTGGCAGACGGGGCAGGGACCGTAGCTTCCCGGAAGGAAGAGCAGCTCCACGGCCACCGAACCTTCCCCGAGGCAGTTCTCGCACCTGCCCCCGGCGACGTTGAAGGAAAACCGGCTGGCGCTGAAGCCGCGCCGCCGGGCGTCTCCCGTGGCGGCGTATTCGCGGCGGACGGCGTCGAACAGGCCCGTGTAGGTGGCCAGGTTTGACCTGGGGGTGCGGCCGATGGGGCGCTGGTCCACCTCGACCAGCCGGTCCACCGTGTCCAACCCGGGCAGCGATTTCCGGATCCGGAGACACCCGTCACCGCCGTCAGGACGCCCAGCGGCACGGCGACGTCGACGTCCTGGAGGTTGTGCAGCGTGATGCCGTTGAGCTGGAGGCCGCCGCGGGAGCTGCGCCGCCCAGGCTGCCGCGGGTAGTCGGCGGCTCCGTTGCCGTCGGCGGTGCCGCCGGCAACGGGCGGGGTCGACGGCGTGGCGCCGCCAAGCAGGTAGGGCCGGGTCACGGACTCCGGCACCTCCGCGAGGCCGTCCACCGGCCCGCTGTACAGGACCTTCCCGCCGTCGTCCCCTGCCTTGGGGCCGACATCGACCAGCCAGTCCGCCCGGCGCACCAGGTCCATGTTGTGCTCGACGACGAACACGGTGTTGCCGGCCGACTTTAGGCGGGCCAGCACCTCCAACAGCGGCTCGGCGTCGGCCGGATGGAGCCCGGCCGAGGGCTCGTCGAGGACGTACACCACCCCGAAGAGTCCGGAGCGCAGCTGCGTGGCGATCCGCAGGCGTTGCATCTCCCCGGGGGAGAGCGTGGGGGTGCCGCGTCCCAGGCTGAGGTACCCCAACCCCAGGTCCAGCAGCACGCCCACGCGCTGAAGCAGATCCTTGGAAATGGCGGCGGCGACGGCCTCCCTGGAGCCGTCGGCGTTCTGCGCCGCCGCGGCGGCCGGGCTCAGAACAGCGGCCAGCTCGGCCAGGGACAGCGTATTCATGGCGGCAATGTTGCGCCCGCCCACCGTCACGGCCAATGCCTCGGGCTTGAGTCCGCTGCCGTCGCATTCCTGGCAGGGACCCGAATGCATGAAGGTCAGGGCGCGGTCGCGCATGGCGGTGCTCTTGGAGTCTGCCAGGGTGTGCATGACGTGGCTGCGGGCGCTCCAGAACCGGCCCTTGTACGGCTTTTCCACCCGGTCCCGCTCCGGCGTGACCTCCACCACGGGCTGGTCCTCGGTGAAGAGGATCCAGTCCCTGTCCTTTTGCGGCAGCTCCTGCCACGGTACGTCGACGTCGTAGCCAAGGTGGGAAAGGATGTCCCGCAGGTTTTTGCCCTGCCACGCCCCGGGCCACGCCGCGACCGCCCCCTCGCGGATCGTCAGGCGCGGATCCGGCACGAGCGAATGTTCACTGACGGTATGGGCCGTGCCCAGACCGTGGCACACCGGGCAGGCACCCGTGGCCGTGTTGGGGGAGAAGGAATCCGAAAACAGGATTCCCGCACCCTCAGGGTAGTTGCCTGCGCGGGAGAAAAGCATGCGTACAGAGTTGGACAGCGTCGTTACGGTGCCCACCGAGGAGCGCGCGCTCGGTGTTCCGCGGCGCTGCTGCAAGGCCACGGCCGGGGGCAGTCCGGTGATGGACTCAACGTGTGGATTGTTGCCCTGCTGGATCAGCCGGCGGGCGTATGGCGCCACGGACTCGAAGTACCGGCGCTGGGCCTCGGCGAAGATGGTGCCGAAGGCGAGGGAGGACTTGCCGCTGCCGGAGATGCCGGTGAAGGCGACGATCGCGTCCCGGGGGACGTCGACGTCGACGTTCTTGAGGTTGTTTTCGCGGGCACCGCGAACCCGGACGTATCCGTCAGGGGCTTCCTCGGAGGCAGGCAGCAGGGTTGGGGCTTCGTCAAAAGTGTGCATTGATTCCACCTTAGGCCACCGGGCGGCGGCTGGAGGTCCCTGTCCGCGCCTGGCGAAGCCGCGGTGCGGGACAGCGCGTTCACGGGGCCGTGCATCCCTTGGCCGGGTTCCCAGGTTCCGACCGTAGGGGCGCCCGTCCACGGTACCCTGAAACCACCACCAGAAGGAGGTTTCGTGGACACCCTTTTCACCCTGCCGGGGGAGGAACCGGGCCCGCGCGAAATTGCGCCCGGCGCGGTACACGTTCCTGGCTGGCTCACGCTTGAACAGCAGGCATGGATCACGGGCCGCTTCCGTGAATGGACGCAGGGGCCGGTGCCGATCCGCGCGGCCACGCTTCCCGGCGGCCACCGGATGTCGGTCCAGACAGTGTGCCTGGGCTGGCACTGGCAGCCGTACAAGTACACGCGCGAGGCCACCGACGTGAACGGCAACCGGGTCCTGGACTTCCCCGACTGGATGGCGGCGCTGGGGCGCAGTGCCGTCGCGGAGGCCTACGGCGACCCGGAAGCAGGGGCCGCCTACGCCGCCGATGCGGCCCTGGTCAACTACTACGGCGAAGGCGCCGCGATGGGCATGCACCAGGACAAGGATGAGGCGGCCCGTGCGCCGGTGGTCTCGCTAAGCATCGGTGACAGCTGCCGCTTCCGGTTCGGCAACACGCGCACGCGCACCAAGCCGTACGACGACGTCGAGCTGGCTTCCGGGGACCTGTTCGTTTTCGGCGGGCCGTCCCGTTTCGCCTACCACGGCATCCCCAAGGTCTTCCCCGGCACCGCCCCCGCAGGGTGCGGGCTGGACCACGGCCGCCTCAACATCACCATGCGTGTCACCGGGATGTCGTAGGCATCCTGTCGCCGGGCCCGCCGTCGCTTGGCAGCCACCGGTCGAGGGCCTCGAGGATGACGGTAAGGCCGATCTCGAATTCGTCGCCGAAATCGTAGCCGGGCAGGAGCACATGCCCGGCGGCGATCTCCACGAGGTGGGGGTATTCGCCGGTGGAGAAGAGCTCCACGATGGGTTGGGCGACTTCCGAGGCCGTGTCGGCGCCCTTGAAAGGGAGCGCAGCCTCCTGCAGGGCGAATCCGTAGATGTAGCTGTCGAGCAGGGCGTAGGCATGGGCCGTCAGGGCGACTGGGAATCCGGCTTTCCGGAGCACGCCAAGAGTGGCATCATGGTGGCGCAGCGTCGCGGGGCCGGGGGCTGTGCGCGACTCCAGCAATCCGATCGCCCAGGGGTGGCGGCGCAACGCCTGGCGTGCGGAGCCGGCACGGCGCCGCATCGACGCCTGCCAGCCGCCCGCCTCCGACGGCACGCCAATCTCGTCGAAGACCCTGTCAATGAGGGCATCGAGAATCTCCCCCTTGTTGGCGACGTAATAGTAGAGCGACATGGGCTTGACGCCCAGGGCTTGGGCGAGCGATCGCATGGTCAGCGCAGCGATCCCGGACTCATCGGCGATCGTGAGGGCGCATGCGAGCACCCGCTCCCGGCTGAGTGGGACGCGGTCCACGGGGGCCTCAAGATCTTCTTCCACCTTCATGACCCCAGACTATCGCATTGTCGTACGCTGTACGGTAGGCTGTCTTACTAAGTAAGTCTGGGGCTTTCCGGGACCACGAAAATGACATGGCGTGAAAGGAAAATGACATGGCAGGCACAACAGGCCGGTACGGGCTTGACATCCCAAATATGCTCAACCAAGGGACGGAGGCGGTGTTGATGCGGGCCGTTGTCCGCGACCGCTACGGCAATGCCGAGGTCCTGCGCGCGGGTCGGATCCACAGGCCCGCCGTCAAGGACAATGAAGTGCTCGTGAAGGTCCACGCCGCCGGCCTGGACCGTGGGACGTGGCACCTGATGACCGGACGGCCCTACGTCATGCGGCCCTTCACCGGGCTGCGCAGGCCACGGAACCCGCTGGCCGGCGTGGATCTTGCCGGCACGGTAGTGGCCGTGGGTGCGGCCGTGACCCGGTTCCAGGTAGGGGAGGAAGTGTTTGGTTTTGGCAAGGGCTCCTTCGCTGAATACGCCACGGCCAGGGAGGACAAGCTGGCCCTGAAGCCTGCCGGCCTGTCCTTTGCGGAAGCGGCCGTGGTCCCGGTGTCGTCGGTGACCGCACTGCAGGGACTGCGTGACGCCGGACGGGTCCAGGCAGGGCAGGAGGTCCTGGTCACCGGTGCCTCCGGTGGCGTGGGCAGCTATGCCGTCCAACTGGCCAAGGCGCTCGGTGCCAACGTCACCGGCGTCTGCAGCACCGCAAAAATGGAGCTGGTGCGTTCCCTCGGCGCCGACCACGCCATCGACTACACGCTCAATGACTTTGCCGACGGCGGACGTCGCTACGACCTCATCCTTGACTTCGCGGGGAACCCCACGCTGTCCCGGCTCCGCCGCGCGCTGTCGGCAACCGGTACCGCCGTCATCGGCGGCGGTGAGCAGGGCGGCAACGTGATCGGCATGGGCCGGCAGCTGCGCGCCCTGGCGATTTCCCCGTTCCTGCCCCGGCAGCGGCTGACCATGTTTGTTGCCAGGGAACGGGCCGCGGACCTTGAACAGCTCGCGGAATTTTTGGGTGCCGGAACGGTGAGGCCGTGCCTGGACAGGACCTTTCCGCTGGAACAGGCGCAGGACGCCATGCGCTACCTCGAGGCCGGGCAGGTGCGCGGAAAGGTCGCCATCACCGTTTTGCCGGCCCCACCCGGAAACCGGTAGCGCCCATCCCAGCCAAGGCCCAGCCAAGGCCCACGGCTGCCCCAGACAACCCCCGGATCTTTACGTCCATGGAAGAAGCAGGACATGTCCGCAAAAATTGGAAAGCCACGCTTTGCCCCGGCGGCCGCAGGCGCCGAGGGATCAAGGGCTGCAGTCGCACAGGCTCCTCGGCTCAATAGCCGGCCACTGGCCGGCCGATCCCAGCGCAAGGCCAGCCTGGTTGCCGGAATTGCACTGACGTTGATGGCGGTCCTGTCGGCGTTCGCCGTCTTCGGGGCCCTTGGGGGACTGGGCACCCCGGGAGATGCCGCCCGGGCCGCAAAGGCCGTCACGGACTCCGAGGTCCTGTTCCGGTGGGGCATCGGCGCCTTGTTCATCGTAGTGGTGCTGGACGTCGTCGTGGCGGCCGCACTGTTCGAGGTGTTCACCTCGGTGAACCGCAGCTTGTCCATGTTGGCGGCATGGTTCCGGCTCGCCTACGCCGCGGTGTTCCTGGTCGCGATCAGCCAGCTTCCCGGGATGCTTCCCGGCTCGGGCGGCACCAGCCCCGCGGCGGGGAGCATACGGGCCTTTGATGGCATCTGGCACGCCGGCCTTGTCCTCTTCGGCGTCCACTTGTTGCTGATCGGCTACTTGGCCTACCGTTCCGGCTTTGTGCACAAGATCCTGGGCATCCTGCTCCTTGCGGCCGGCCTCGGCTATCTTGCCGACAGCCTCGGCACGGTGCTGTCAGCCAATGACCCGGCCGGCATTGCCCAGTTCACGTTCATCGGTGAAGTTGCGCTCATCTTCTGGCTGCTGATCAAGGGCAGCCGCCTCACGGCCATGCGAACAACGACGGCGCCGATCGCCTAAGCCCGTATCCACGCGCGAGGAGGTCGAAGCGGAAATTTGCCCCCGGCCTATCAGGCTCAAAAGACCGTTTCGGCGTCCCGGCGGGTCAGCCTGTGCCAATCCAACGGCGCAGGCGGGACGCGCCAAACTCCTCCTTCTCCGCCGAGATCGCCTCACTCGCCTCGTCAAAGCTGCCGAAGGGTGGTTTTCCGCCCGCAAAAGTGACGTCAACGCGGGCGACCCGGCGATGGCCGAACTCGACGTAGCAGACGCCGTTGCCGTTGTAGCTGTGCGGGCCGGCAGAGGAGGTGATCCGTGCGGCGATCGCCTCCGCGACGACGGCGGCCTGGCCCTCCGAGAAGACTCCGGCCTTCGGGGTGCCCACACTGGTGACATCGCCGATCGCAAAGACGTCCGGGCAGGTGGTTTGCAGGGTCAGGGGGTCCACCGGAATCCAGCCGTCGACGGTCATCCCGGACTCGGCAACCACCGGCGGGACAACGTGCCTGGGCACCCCGAGGAACAAGTCGAAGGGCATGGTGGTGGCATCGGTGAACACGACTTCCTTGGTCTCCGGGTCCAGCCGCTCGATCACCCGCTGGGGGTGCCATTCAATGCCGCGCTCGGCAAACGCGCCCAACAGTGCCTCAGAGGCGGCAGGAAGCGGCGGAACCGGGGACGGCAGCGGCATGACCAAGGCAATTTCGGAGCGGTCCCGCAGCCCCCGGCCGCTGAGATGCTCATGGACCAGCAGGGCCGTCTCGCTGGGTGCGGGCGGGCACTTGAACGGGGTTGAAGTGACGCCAATGACCACCCGGCCGCCGTCGAACCGGTTGAGCACCTCCCGCACGGCAAAGGCGCCGTTGTTGGTGTAGTACTCGTAGCCGGCCTCAGGCAGTCCGGGAGTCGCCGCCGGGTCCAGGTCCGCGCCCAGGGCGACGACGAGAAAGTCAGTCTCAAAGGCGCCGGCGTCGGTCTCCACCCGTTTGGCGGCCGGGTCGATCGAACGGATGGTGGTGCGCACAAACCGCACCCCGGGCTTGCGCAGACGGCTGTACGGGTGGCTGACCTCGGCCGCCGTGTGCTTGGAGAACATGACATCGAGCTTGTTGAAGCCGAAGACGAAGTGCTCATTGCGGTCGATGAGCGTTATCTCGATGTCGCTGCCGAAGCGTTCCGAGAGGCCCGCCGTCAACTCCAGCCCGCCGAAGCCGGCTCCCAGTACAAGCACCCGTGCAGACATGCGGCCAACCCCAT
>CAJDTM010000001.1_pt1 | contig 70015 bp, 62 predicted proteins | sample 7389831 | NCBI WGS metagenome assembly CAJDTM01 (sample SAMEA7055656, study PRJEB34461) | soil metagenome | biome: terrestrial ecosystem; feature: Peninsula; material: soil | place: Antarctica | collected 2016
AACGAACTGGTCGACCATGCGGCACTGGGCGAGGACGAGGTTGCGCAGATCGTGCGGGTGCTGGTGGGAATGCGGCGCTGGCGCGAGGCCGAGACCGCCCTCAGCGTCCAATCCCGCAACCACATGCGGTTGAACGAAACCGACATGAAGGCGCTGAGGTACCTGGTCATGGCAAAGAACCAAAACGTCGTTGCCACCCCCGGCCTTTTGGCCGAGCACCTGAACATTTCCACGGCGGCCACGACCAAGCTTTTGGACCGTCTGGCCGCCGCCGGCCACATCGAGAGATCGCCCCACCCCACGGACCGCCGCGCGGTGATGGTCACCATCACCCAGCGAACGCACGAAGAGGTTCGGGACACTGTCGGCCGGAGCCACGCGCGCCGCTTCGACGTGGCCGCGCGACTGTCCCCGGATGAGCGGGAGGTTGTCATCCGCTTCCTGAACAACCTGAGCGAGACCGGCAACACCCCTTAGGCCCGCCTGCCCCGCGGGGTACCGGTGCCTTGGCCCGGGTGCGCGTGGAATCCCCCAAGCGGGAATAGCCGCCCGTGTCCGCACCGTTGCAGGGGTGATGCGCAGGGGGGAAGAACATGCTCGAGGTGGTGGTCGTCGGGGCTGGGCAGGCGGGGCTTTCCGCCGCGTACTACCTGGCACGGCACGGCCTGGAACCTGGACGGGACTTTGTCGTGCTGGATGCGAACCCCGGTCCCGGCGGTCGATGCGCAAACCATGGACGACGGCGCCCCCGGCACTCCTTTCGGCACACCCTTGGCGGTGGAGACGGACCGCGGGGCGTGCAGGGCCCGGCTGGTCATCAACGCCGCCGGCACCTCCGCAGTCCGGCTTCTGCTCCAGCTCGACGCGGCCGGCGTCGAAACCGCATGGTCCACCCGCCGCCCGCCGGAGTTCACCACCCGCGGGTTCCACACCGACTGGGGCAGGGACGTGGAGCGCCGCCCTTGACCACCTGGCACCGCTGAGACTGCGCGAGCCCGGCGGGGGCATTGTCATGGATGGCGTGAAGGTGGCCCGCGAGCCCCGACTCCTGTTGGTTGGCTATGGCGCCTCCGCCTCAACCCTGGGTGCCGGAAGGGCCGGCCGGGCCGCCGCACTGGCCACCGTGGACAGGCTTGGCGCCCGGTCGAAAGTTTCAGAGCCCGGCCGTGGCGAAGGCGGAAATATCCGGACCGGTTCCGCGGTTGGCGCAAGGTAGACCACCTGAAAGGCACATCCCATGACTCTTCCCCTGTCCATTCTCGACCTGGCCCACATTGGCGACGACGGCATTGCCGCAAGCTTTTCCGCCTCCGTGGAGCTGGCACGAAAGGCTGAGGGATGGGGGTACACGCGCATCTGGTTTGCAGAGCACCACAACATGCCTTCGATCGCCTCGTCCGCGACGAGCGTGCTGATTGCCCATGTGGCCGCCCACACCTCGACGATCAGGCTCGGCGCCGGCGGGATCATGCTCCCGAACCACTCTCCGCTGCAGATTGCCGAGCAGTTCGGCACGCTGGAAACGCTGCACCCCGGACGCATCGACCTGGGGCTGGGGCGCGCGCCGGGCAGCGACCAAAACACCATGCGTGCACTGCGCCGGGACCCGTCCGCCGCGGACACCTTCCCGTCCGACGTGCAGGAACTGCAGGCCTACTTTGCGGGTCAGACCCGCATTCCCGGCGTCAACGCCTACCCGGGCAAGGACACGAACGTTCCGCTCTTCATCCTCGGGTCCTCGCTTTTCGGCGCCCGGCTGGCAGCGGCACTGGGCCTGCCGTACTCCTTTGCCTCGCACTTTGCCCCGCAGGCCCTCGAGGATGCCGTGCGGATTTACCGACGCGACTTCCAGCCCTCCGCCACCTTGGCGCAGCCGTATGTGATTGCCGGGGTCAATGCCATCGTGGCGGACACGCAGGAGGAAGCCGACGCGCTGTTCCTGGACGCCAAGCGGCGCCGCGTGGCCGCCATGGCGGGCCGCGGCCAGAGGTTCACCGAGGCGGAGATGGACCTGCTGATGGATTCCCCGGCCGGCCGGCAGGTGCTGAACATGATGCGCCACTCCGCCGTGGGCGATCCGGCGACGGCCCGGGACTACCTGGAGGGTTTTGCCAAGAAGGCCGATGCCGACGAGCTGATCGTGGCCACGCAGGTCACCGACCGGACGGCGTGGATCCGCAGCTTTGAACTGCTGGCAAAGGCCATGGAACTGGCGCCGGCACGGTAGCAACCACCCCGGCCCCGGACCCTAGGCGCGGCGCAAGTGGTGGCGGTCGGCGAGGGAAATGCTGAGGGCGGCGACGACGACGCCCAGGACCACCCCGACCAAAGTGTCGGCGACTCGGCTGACCGCGGCGCCCGGACCCAGATGTGCGCCAAGGGCTGTCATGACCAGCGCCATCGGCGTCACCGCGATCGTGGTCAGTGTGTAGTTCGTGAGCACCAGCAGCTCGGCCATCACCTGGAACACGACGACCAGAACGGCCGAAGGCCAAAACCCGAGGGCCATGGACAGCAGGCCCACGGCCAGGATGGCGCCGACCACATTGCCCGCCAGGCGCTGGATCCCCCGCTGGACGGTGATGCTGTAGTTGAGCCCCTGCATGGTGGCCACGGCACCCATCGATGCCCACAGCGGGTGTTCAAGGCCGAGCCCGGCGGCGGCCCAACCGGACAGCGCGGACGCGGCCACGATGCGCAGCGCCTGATTGACGTTGGTCCGTGACGTGAGCCCGGCGCGGGCGGCGGCAAGAAAGCCGGCGCTGGCCGCTTCCGCCCGGGCAGCAGCGGGGTCCCGGGCCGGAGCTCCCGAGCCCATCCCGGGCAGCACCCTACCCCTCCTGCGCAGCGCAGTCTCCTGCGCGGACAGCCTGTCCAGGGCCGCATCCTGGCCACCGGTGCCCACGAGCAGCCGTGCGTCTCCGGCCACGTCCAGCAGGTGGTGCAGGGCAAGGCCCTGCGACCTCGTCGCGGCAGCCCTGGAACTGTCCGCCCGTGCCGCCGGCGTGCTCAGGACCACCGTCTCACGGGCACTGCGGATCGCGGCAGCCGCCGCACGGTCAAGGGCGTCGACGTCGTAGCGGGAAGCTGCGGGCGCGCCGACGCGGACAACGGCCGCAAGTGCCCGGGCGGCGGCCAACCGGGCCGGCCCCATCGGGGCGACGAGCACCGGCGCCATCGACACCAGCCAACCGATGACAGCCCCAAGGAAGACGGCCAGCAAGACCCGGCCAACGTCGTCGGGCGTGCGGGCATAACCGGCTCCGGCGGCCGAGGCGAATACGAGGATGACGGGGCCGGGGCCGTTGATCCGGAAGGAGGCAAAGACGTAAAGCGCCGCGCCGCCGACCAGGGACAAGGCGAGGACCTGCAGTCCCAGGTGGACTCCGGCCACACCCAGCAGTGCGCCCAGGCCCGCGGCGATGAGCAGGGAGACGGCGACCACCACCAATTGGCGGGCCAGCCTGCCGTAGGGCAGGTACCGGCCAAAGGCAGAGACGAGCGCGCCAAGCGAGGCAATGCCGGCCAGCTGCTCCTGCCCCAACAGCCCGCCGGCCACCAGCACCAGGGTGCCCGCCACACCCACCTTCACGGCCGGGGCGAAAATGGCGTCGGCCGGGCGCATGGTAAAGGAGTTGCGCCAAGCCGTCGGGGAGACGGAATGGGCAAGGGCGGTGCCGGAGTGCCGGAGCCGGGAAGGAAGGGTCATGGATAAATCATACTATATATTTTACTAGTAAAATATATATGAATTATATGAGAATGGTCTCTACAATGAAGCCATGGATGTTCAGGCGGCAGGGGACTTTGTGGACCGGGCCCGGGAGGGGTGGGCGCAGGCGCGTCCCGGGCTGGACGTGTCCAGCATCGAGGTGATGGGGCGCATCACGCGCATCGGCGCGCTGGCGTCGCAGCGGGTGGAGCATGAACTGGCCCCCGCCGCCGTCAGCCGTGCCGAGTTCGACGTGTTGTGCACGCTGGCACGCAGCGACAGGCCGCTGCGTGCCAGCGAAGTAACAGCCGCCACAATGCTCAGCGGGGCCTCCACCACGAAGAACGTCGACCGGCTGGTCAGGCGCGGCCTGGTGGAGCGGCTTGCGTGGGAGCGTGACGGGCGCGTGGTGCTCCTGCGGCTCACGCCGGCCGGCGCCGCACTGGTGGATGTGCAGTTCCCCCGTTTTTTGGCCCGCGAAGGCGAATTGCTTGACGGGCTCGACGACGCCGAGCGCCGGCAGCTGGCCGGGCTTCTGCGCAAGATCGCCGAGCGGATCGAGCCCGCCGTCTAGGTGCCGCCCCCGCCCGCCTGCCGCCGGCGCCACCACAGGACCGTCTCCCGTGCCGCAACCTCCAGCGGAGTGGGCTCCATGCCGAGGAGGCGGCAGGTGGCCGCCGACTCCATGACAAAGGGCCGCTGGAACTGGTACAGCGTCTCGGACAGGTCCCGCAGCTGCGCCGATAACACTCCGCCCACACGGACCGTCCACCCGGGAATCGTGCCAACCCGCGGGGCTGGCAACCCTGCAGCGGCGGCGAAGGCAGCGGCCATTTCGCCCTGCGTCAGGGCGGGGCCGGTGGGGGCGTGGAGCACGGCATTCCAGGCGCTCGGCGTCGCGGCAGCCCGGATCATGGCGGCAGCCAGGTCCGGGACGTAGGTGAAGGAGTGCGGTAGATCGGCCCTGCCCATCACGCGCACCCGCCGGCCGGACAGGAGGGGCGCCAGCAGGCGCTCGCCGGCGTGGGCCGCGATTACGCGGGGGCCAAAGAAGTCCGAGGCGATGACGCTGACGGTTCGGGCCGGCGAGGCGGCACGGGCTGCCAGCAGTTCCGTGCGCACGCCACGCTTGCCGCCGGCGGCAGTGTGCGGGCCTTCTTCGGTCATGGCGGAGCTCGGGTCGGGGCAGGAGTAAAGGCTTTCGGGAAAGACGGCCACGGCCCCACCGGCGGCAGCGGCCGCCAGCACGTTCCGCTCTGCGGGCGGCAGCTCCCGGCGCCACGCCGCGGCGTTGTATGTGGAGGCGTGGATGCAGTGGAAGATGGCGTCGGCGCCCTCGCAGGCGTCATGCACGGTTGTGGGATTGGCTGCATCGGCGCGCCGCCGCTCCACGAGGGGATGGTCCGGGCCGGAGCCCGAGCGGGTCAACACCCGCACCCGGTGCCCTTCCCCGGCCAGCCGGAGGGCCACGGTCCACCCGACCGGTCCTGCGCCCGTAACCACCTTGATGCTGCCCGTTGCCTGGTCGGTGTCCATGGTGTCCTCAATCCTGTGGAGTCTGCACTAAGCAAGACGAGAGCGGTGCTCTCATCACAAGAATGAACTCCGCTTGAACGCAAGTCAAGAGCGATGCTCTCTAAAGTTGACGTCGCTCTCAAAAAGTTTCAGGCTTGTGGCATGACGCAGACACCGCGCGCACGCGCCAGGGAACAAACCATGGCCGAGGTCATCCGGATCGGCCGCAGCCACCTGGCCGCCGAAGGGGCGGCCGCACTGTCGCTGCGGGCGGTGGCCCGCGACCTTGGCGTGGTCTCCTCCGCCGTTTATCGGTACGTGAAAAACCGTGACGAACTGCTGACGATGCTGGTGGTGGACGGTTACGATTCGCTCGGCGATGCCGTGGACCGGGCCGTGAACAAGGTGCCCGCGGGCGACTTTGCCGGGCAGTTCGGTGCCCTGGGCCGCGCAGTCCGGGCCTGGGGCCTGGCTGAGCCTGCGCGCTACGGGCTGTTATTTGGTTCACCCGTGCCAGGATATGAGGCGCCGGCGGAGCAGACCACCGGACCCGGGATGCGCGTCATCGGCCGGCTGGTGCGGATTTTGGACGGCGCCCACCGCTCCGGCAGTTTGAGGGTGGAAGGGCAGGGACCGGCAGCCGACGCCCGGCTGTCCGCCGACTTTCAGGCACTTCGCGTCGAGATGGGCCTGGACCTGGCCGATGCGGCGATGGCGCGCGGGGTGCTGGTGTGGGCGGCCCTGTTTGGGGCTGTCAGCTTTGAAGTTTTTGGCCAGTACGGAACCGGGACGTTCCACGACCCGGGAGCGCTCTTCGAGGTGCAGCTGGACGTTCTTGCCGGGATGGCCGGGCTGGCCCGGGGCGGTGCCTAGGCCGGCCCGGGCAGCCTGGAGAGCAACTCCTGCGCGGCCGCCGTCGGATCCCCGGCATCGGTGACTGCCCTGACCACCACAATGCGCGAAGCGCCCGCGGCCACCACGGCATCCACGGTGGACAAATCCACCCCGCCGATGGCGAACCACGGCTTGGCGGTCCCCAGTGCAGCGGCGTGTTCGACCAATTCAAGCCCCACGGCGGCCCGACCCGGCTTGGTGGGCGTGGCCCAGAGCGGCCCCACACAAAAATAGTCCGCCAAGGGATCCGCGGCGGCGGCCGAAGCCTGCGCGGGGTCGTGGCTGGAGAGCCCGAGCGCAGCGGAAGGCCCCACCAGCGAGCGGAGCGCCGGCAGCGGCAGGTCCTTTTGCCCCACATGGACCACCGGTGCCCCCGAGAGCAGGGCGATGTCCGCGCGGTCGTTCACGGCCCACAGCCTGCCGAATTCCTCTGCCACGGAGCGCAGGACGGCCAGCAGCTCAAGCTCCTCGGCAGCTTCCAGGGACTTGTCGCGCAGCTGGATGACGTCCACACCGCCGGCGTAGGCGGCACGCAGGAAGTCCGCAAAGTCGCCGCGGTCGCGGCGGGCGTCCGTGCAGACGTACAACCGGGCATCGGCGATGGACGGGGCGGGCGCCACAGGGATGGCGTCATGTGTTACGGAAGGATGGCTCATGTCTCATAGACTAGTTCAGTACCGCGGGAGCCAGGCAAGCTGGCTGAGAGGGCGCGCCAACGCGCCGACCGACAAGGCGCCTTCGGGCGCGGAACCTGATCCGGCTCATACCGGCGTAGGGAAGGAGACCCAGCAATGGCGTGCACCGTGCCGGAAACCATCACCACCGACGTCGCCGTCATCGGCGGCGGGATCGTTGGCCTGGGCATCGCCTGGGAGGCCCAGCGCAGCGGCCGCGACGTCACCGTCATCGATCCCTCGCCAGCCTCCGGCGCCACCTTCGCAGCCGCCGGCATGCTGGCCCCCGTCAGTGAACTCCACTACCAGGAAGAGGCCCTCCTGGCGCTGACGCTCGCCTCCGCAGCGCGCTGGCCCGAATTCGTGTCCCCGCTTGTTGCCGCGGGCCATGCGGACACCGGATTTCGGACGACGCCGACCCTCATCCTGGGTGCCGACGCCGCGGATCGCGCGGCGCTGGCCGACCTCCGGACGGTCCAGCTCGCGTACGGGCTGGGCGTGGAGCAGCTGACCATTCGCCAGGCGCGCGCCGCCGAACCGCTGGTGGGTCCGCACATCTCCTGCGCCTACCGGGTTGAAGCGGACCATCAGGTGGATCCCCGTGGCGTCGCAACCGCCATCCGAATCCAGCTCAACGTGGTGGCCGCCGAACGCGGGCGGCTGCGCGAGGAACAAACCTCCATCCGGCGCAACGCCGTCGGCCTGCTCCATGAGGATCCGGACAACACGCACAGCAGGGTGACCGGCGTCGTGCTGGAGGACGGACGGGAAGTCCGCGCCCGGGAGGTGGTGGTGGCCAACGGGCTTGGCGCACCACTCCTGAAGGGCCTCCCGGACGGGCTGGGACTGCCCGTCCGCCCCGTGCACGGGGACATCCTGCGCCTGCGCGTCCCCGCCCACCTGCAACCGCTCGCCACAGCCACCATCCGCGGGCTTGTGCGCGGGGTGCCGGTGTACATTGTGCCGCGCAATGACAACACCGTGGTCATTGGCGCCACCAGCCGCGAGGACGGCTCGGCAGGCGTCAGCGCCGGGGGAGTGCACCAGCTGCTGCGCGACGCCCAGGTGCTGGTCCCCGCCGTCGCCGAACTGGAACTGCTGGAAACCACGGCCCGGGCCCGCCCGGGGACACCTGACAACGCCCCGCTGCTGGGCCGGGTCGGGGACGGTGCCGGGCGTGACATCCCCGGACTGATCATCGCCACCGGCTTCTTCCGGCACGGCGTGCTGCTCACCGCCATCGCCGCGCACATCACCCGCCAGCTGCTGGGCGGGATCACCGACCTCGCCTGGGGGCAGTTCCGCCCGGACAGGTTTTCACCCGCACTTCAAACCCGCAAGGAGAGACCATGAGCACCATCCAACTCAACGGCGCCGCCGCCCCGCTGGCCGCCGGGACCACCGTCGCCGACCTCGTCGCCGCCGTCACGGGCCGGACCATCCTCCCCACCGGCAAGCCGGCCGACGGCGGGCGCCTCGGCGTGGCCGTGGCCCGCAACGCCGGCATTGTGCCGCGCAGCCAGTGGTCGGCGACCACTGTTGAATCCGACGACGACGTCGAGATCGTCACGGCCGTCCAAGGCGGCTAGGCACCGCCTTGCCACCGCACCCCCTTGAAGAAAGTGAAGCACCATGACTGAAACCATGACCGCCACCGACGCGCTTGTCATTGACGGGGTGGCCCTTGCCTCCCGGCTGATCATGGGCACCGGCGGCGCCCCCAGCCTGGACGGCCTGGGTGCGGCGCTGGTGGCCTCCGGCACCGAGCTGACCACGGTGGCCATGCGCCGCTACACGCCCTCCGTTGGATCCGCGGGCGGCGGCAGCGCCGGCACCAACCTCTTTGGGCTCCTTTTGGAGAACAACATCCGGGTGCTGCCCAACACTGCCGGCTGCTTCACCGCCCGCGAGGCCGTCTTGACCTCCGAGCTGGCCCGCGAGGCACTGGAAACAGACTGGGTGAAGCTGGAAGTCATCGCTGACGAACACACGCTGCTGCCGGACGCGATCGAACTTGTTGAGGCCACCGAACAGCTCGTGAACCGCGGCTTCAAGGTCTTCGCCTACACCAACGACGACCCCGTCCTGGCCCTGCGCCTGGAACAGCTGGGCGCCGCCGCCGTCATGCCGCTCGGCGCCCCGATCGGCACCGGATTGGGCATCCTGAACCCGCACAACATTGAACTGATCGTCTCCCGGGCAGGCATTCCCGTGGTGCTCGACGCCGGAATCGGCACCGCGTCCGACGCCGCCCTGGCCATGGAGTTGGGCTGCGACGCCGTTCTTTTGGCCACCGCGGTGACCCGTGCCCAGGACCCGGTGCGCATGGCCGAGGCCTTCAAACACGCCGTGATCGGTGGCAGACTGGCATCACGTGCGGGGCGCATCCCCAAGCGGGCACATGCCCTGGCGTCCTCGGCCATGGAAGGGCGCCCGGACCTGTAAAACCGGATCCGTCAACCGACAGGATCCGCAAACCGACAGGATTCGTCAACCGACGAGCCAAAGGGAGCTGTGATGGCTGCGAAAGATGTTTTGACCAAGGCGCAGATTGACGCGGGGCTGGCGGTGCTGCCGCACTGGACCCTCGGCTTGGGTGCGTTGCGCACGGCACTGAAGTGCCCGACGTCGGCCGCGGCCCTGGCGCTGTTCGCCACGATCGGCGCGCAGGCGCAGGAGGCCAACCACCACCCCGACGTGGACTGGCGGTACGACACGTTGTTTGTGACGCTGACCTCGCACGACGCAGGCTCGAAGGTGACCGCCCGGGACGTTGCCCTGGCGAAGGCCATCTCGGCGGCGGCGCTGGAGGCCGGGGCGGCGGCGCACCCGGAACTGTTGCGGAGCGTGGAAATTGCCATTGACTCAGCTGATTTCCCGGCCGTGGCGCCTGTGTGGGCGGCCGCGCTGGGATTCAAGGCCGGGGAGCCGGACGAACTGAAGGACCCGGCCGGCCGCCTTCCGTCGCTGTGGTTCCAACAGACCGAATCACCGAACGCAAACCGCTTCCATCTGGACATCACGGTGCCGGCCAGCGAGGCGGCCGGCGTACTGGCAGCGGTGGAAGCGGCGGGCGCCACTTTGGACCACACCAACGCGCCCGCCTTTGTGATAGCGACCGACGCGCAGGGCAACCGGCTGTGTATCTGCACCGAGGAAGGTCGGGAGGTGTAGCAGCGGGCGCCGCGTTCGTGGCGGTTGCGGCGCATAACAGTGTTCTGCGCCGGGTACGCCGCGATTGCGGCGCATGGCGGTGCACAAAGTCAGTGCATTGCCAGGATCTGGTTGCTCCGCTCCACCTGGCGGGCGTGGCGGGTGCGGCCAACAATGCCGGCCACGGCCCAGGCGACCACACCGCCCACCGCCATGGGGAGGATCCACGCAATCCAGGCTGTTGCGGGGGAATGGTCCAGGCCCGCGGCCATGGTGGCGATCCAGGCCACCAGCGACGCAACCACGGCCGCGCCGGCCGGAAGCAGTGTCCCAAAGGTGGCGCGGTACTTGTCAACAGCCCACGCAATGGCGCCAAAAGCACCCGCCGTCAAGGCGACAATGACCAATGCGACCATTAAACTTCCTGTTCCCTCACGATGGATGAGTGGGTGGTGCGGATTTCCTAGAGGGCCCCGAACCCCACGCGGCGGGATTCCTCGGCACCAACTTCAACGTAGCCCAGGGCGTTGCCGGGGACAATGACGATGCGGCCCTTTTCATCCTTGAGGCGCAGCTCGGTACCTTTGGCCAGCGCCTCGGACACCTGTGTGGCGATGTCGTCCGCGGCCTGCTCGGACTCAAAGACGATTTCGCGGGCGATGTTCTGGATGCCGATCTTGATTTCCACAGGTGTCTCCTCGATGCTGGCGTGCAAAATGATGGTACTGGCAACTCTAGGGGGTTGGACCCTGTGCTTCCTGGGGGAAACGGCTAATTCCGCGCCAAGCTAAACGGTACACAAGATCACTGGCCACTTCGAGGTCCAGGTCGCCCTTGGCTTCAAGCCAGTAGCGGGCGCTGACCTGGGCCATGCCGGAGAGTGCACGGCCCACCAGGACGGCCTCCAGACGGCCCAGCATGGTGTCCTCGGCAATGACGGCACCCATGGCGTCGGCGAATTCGGCGTTGAATGTCTCCAGCCGGAGTGCGATGTCGTGGTCGTTGACCAGGTCCGATTCAAAAACAAGCCGGTACGCCTGGTCGTCCTTGGCCACAAACTGGAAATAAGCCTTCATGGTGGCCTGGACACGCAACTTGTTGTCGGTGGTGGAATTCAGTGCCGCCAGCAGCATCTCCGTCAGCCTGGCCAGTTGGTTCTCCAGCAGGGCCACGTACAATTCCCGTTTGCTGGGGAAGTGCTGGTACAGCACAGGCTTGCTGACTTTGGCGGCCTCGGCAATCTCATCCATGGCAGCGCCGTGGTAACCGTTGTTCACAAACACCTCGAGGGCCGAGGCCAGCAATTGCGCCCGTCGCTCATCACGCGGCAGGCGGGCCAGATGGACGCGGCGCGGGGCGTCTTCGCCGTTAGGGGCTTCGGAAGTCATGGTGCGTCCCTTTCGCTCAAGTCCGGCCCTGATGGCCGCAAAGCTTTCGCCAGTGTCATTGTACCGGGCGGTAATAACCCAATCGTTGCAAGCCGGACTAGATTATTAACCATGGTTTCGATGATCACACCTTTGACCACCCCACGCGCGCAACCGCTGCCGGCCCTCGTGGAGCCGGGCCCGGCCATGGGCAGCGAAGATCTGGAACGCTATTCCCGCCATGCGCTCATCCCCGAGATCGGCCTGGAAGGCCAGCGCCGGCTGCGCAACGCCAAGGTCCTGGTCATTGGTGCCGGCGGACTGGGCTCCCCGGCCCTGCTGTACCTGGCGGCCGCAGGGGTGGGCACGCTGGGCATCATTGACGACGACACCGTGGAGTTGAGCAACCTCCAGCGCCAGGTGATCCACGGAGTGGCCGACATTGGCCGCACCAAGTTGGAGTCCGCCAGGGATTCCATCCTGGCCATCAACCCCGGCGTCGAGGTGGTGCTGCACCAGCTCAGGCTGGATTCCTCCAACGCGCTGGACCTGTTCGGCGGCTACGACGTCATTCTGGATGGCGCGGACAACTTTTCCACCCGTTATTTGGTCAACGACGCCGCCGCCATGCTCGGAAAGCCCTACGTGTGGGGCTCCATCCTCCGCTTCGACGGCCAGGTCAGCGTGTTCTGGGACAAATTCGGCCCCAATTACCGCGACCTGTACCCCGAACCGCCCGCCCCCGGCACTGTCCCGTCCTGCGCGGAGGGCGGCGTCTTTGGCATGTTGTGCGCTTCCATCGGCGCCATGATGGTCACCGAGGCGGTCAAGCTCATCACCGGGATCGGCCAGACACTCCTGGGCCGGTTGCTGATCTTCGACGCCCTGTCCTCGCGCTGGCGTGAGATCCGCATCGCCAAGGATCCGGACGCCGAGCCCATCACCGAACTCATCGACTACGACTTTTTCTGCGGCATCCTCCCGCCGCCCGACCCCGCCCACGACGCCGGCCTCATCACCGCCGCCCAGCTCGCCGCCCGCCTGGCGGAACGCGAACGCGGAGCGGGGGACTTTGTGCTCGTTGACGTTCGCGAGCCGGTGGAATTTGAGATCTCACGCATTCCCGGTTCCGTGCTGGTTCCCCTCGCCGGCATCAGGGACGGCTCGGCCCTGGCGGAGATTCCCCGCGGCGTGCCCGTGGTGCTGCACTGCAAATCCGGTGCGCGCTCGGCCCAGGCGCTGGCGAGCCTGAAGGCGGCAGGCTATGACGACGTCGTGCATCTTGACGGCGGGATCGACGCATGGCGGGCCCGGGACAATTCAACCGGGCGGGTGTAGGTTTCCCCTATCAGGCACCACCGGCCCTACGTTGAGGGACACACCATGGCCCGCCAGGCACAGCAACACACTCCGCAGCAGCCGATCGGATCGGGTTTTGGGCACGGCACCACGGCCGCCCAGGTTATTGGCGGGACAAACCTCTCAGGCTGCACCGCGATTGTGACGGGAGGCTATTCAGGGCTGGGCCTGGAAACCGTGAGGGCGCTGGAGGGTGCCGGCGTGCAGGTGTGTGTTCCCGCACGCCGTCCGGACCGTGCCCGCGAGGTCCTGGCCGCGTCCGGGCTCGACTCCGTCAACGTCCAAGCGATGGACCTGGGCGACCTTGGCAGTGTCAGGGCCTTTGCCCGGGCCTATCTGGGGTCCGGGCAGGGACTGGACATTCTTATCAACAACGCCGCCATCATGGCCTGCCCTGAAACCAGGGTGGGTCCCGGCTGGGAGGCGCAGTTCGCCACGAACCATCTGGGCCACTTCACGCTCGCCAACGAACTCTGGCCGGTGCTGGCCGACGGCGGAGCACGCGTGGTGGCGCTCTCCTCCACCGGGCACAAGCTTTCCGGCATCCGCTTTGGGGACCTCCAATTCACCTCCGGCTACGACAAATGGCAGGCCTACGGCCAGGCGAAAACGGCGAACAGCCTCTTTGCCGTGGAACTGGACCGGCGGGGCCGGGACCACGGGGTGCGTGCCTTTGCCGTCCATCCCGGCGGCATCATGACTCAGTTGCAGCGCCACCTGCCGCGCGAGGAAATGGTTGCGGCGGGCTGGATGGACCGGGCCGGCACGGTCCGGGAAGGGTTCAAGACCCCGGAACAAGGCGCCGCAACATCGGTGTGGGCGGCGACGTCCCCGCGCCTGGACGGCATGGGAGGGGTGTATTGCGAGGACTGCGACATCGCCCGTCCCACCGACCCCGCATCACCCCTGGCACGTCTGTCAGGCGTCGACGCGCACGCCATCGACCCTGACAGTGCCGCCCGGCTGTGGGTTGTCTCCGCGGAGCTCACCGGCGCCAACGCCATCGGCTGAGGGCCGCAGCGGTCCCTGCTAGGCGCTGGCTTCCCGGCTGCCGTCAACGCCGCGCAGTTTCCCCCCGGCCAGGGCACCCAGTGCGGCAGGTTCCACCTTGAGCCCGTAGAGCGCGTCCAGTGCGGCAAGGTAGCTGCCGGTGTCGCCGGCAGCGGCCAGTTCCTTGGCCCGGACGGTGGGCACGTGGAGGAGCTGCTTGACCATGCGGCGCATGGCGAATTCCACTTCCGCCGTGGCGGCCGTGCAGCCGTGCTGCTGGCGGATCTTGGCAATCTCGTCATCCAGCACGGCCATGGTGTGCCGGCGCAGGGCCACGATCGCGTGATCGAGGGAGCGGGCGTTTTGGGCCTGTTCAAAGTTCGCGGCGGCATCGGCCACCAGGGTCGCCGCCTCCACGAGCGTGGCGGACTGTTCGGCAGGGGCGGCCTGGCGCACCGTTTCCAGTGTCAGCAGGTCCACGCCGGGCAGCCCTGCAATGTCAGGGGCAAAGTCGTGCGTGAGGGCCAGGTCAATGACTGTCAACTGGGGCGATCCTGTGTGGCGCACCTGCGCCAAATCGGTGGCGGCCACCTGGTGCTCCGATCCGCTGCACCCCACCAGCAAATGCGCCCCTGCCAGGGCGTCCGGCAGGCTCTCCGCGCTAAGGGCGGTCCCGCCACGGGAGGCGACAAAACCCGCAGCCCGGTCCGAGGAGGAGTACACGCGGATGTCGGTGCAGCCGCGCTGCGCCAGCTGCGCCATGGCGGCGCCGGCGTAGGCGCCCGTGCCAAACAGCACCGCCGTCCGCCCGGCCAGGGAGGATGCGTCCTGCAGCTCCGCGGCGAGGTCCAATGCCACGGACACAATGGACATGCCCCGCCGGCCCAGCGCCGTCTGCGCGCCCACATCCTTGGCGGTCTTGGAGGCCGCCTGAAACAGGCGCACCAGGGCCGGGGTGCCCACGCCGGCATCCTGGGCCGAGCTCAGGGCGCGGCGCACCTGCCCGGCAATTTCGCGTTCCCCCACCACCGCCGATTCAAGCCCCGTGCTGACGGCGAAGAGATGGCGGGCCACTGCCGGGCCCTGCTGGGTGGCCAGCGCATTGGACACCTGGGGTTCGGTGAGGCCGGTGCACCGGCTCACGGCCGTAACAATGGTGCTGCGCGCGGATTCAACGTCCTCGGTGGAGCGGGCCTGGACGTACAGTTCGTAGCGGTTGCAGGTGGCCAGCGTGACCATGCCCACCACGTCGTTGTCGCCGAAAACCACGTCGGCACTGACCTCGGCCGCACCGCCACTGAGGCGGGCCACGGTTTCGAGGTCAAGGTCGGAGTGCGAGGCAACTAAGGAAAAGAGAACCACAATTTCTCAATGGTAGACCTTAAGGAGACGTTTTTGCGGACAAGTCCGGCCAATCCGTCACTAAAGTGGTGTGACGCTGGTCACTGCCGCACGCGGATCCGAGCGCCCGGCTGAGATGGGCTGTGCGCCAATGGACTGCAGATTCCCTCTGTAGGGTGGTGCCATGACACTGAGCCCAAGCCACCCGCTGATGGATGGCCGCACCGCCAATTCCCCGTTGATCACCGCCTACCGCGGCGGCCGGCCCTCCCGGCGCCCCGTCTGGTTCATGCGCCAGGCCGGACGCTCCCTGCCGGAATACCGGGCGCTGCGCGCGGGCACCACCATGCTCGAATCCTGCCTCCAGCCTGCCATGGCCGCCGAAATCACCCTCCAGCCGGTGCGCCGCCACGACGTGGATGCCGCCATCTTCTTCTCCGACATCGTCATCCCGCTGAAACTGGCCGGCGTCGGCGTGGACATAGTCCCCGGCGTGGGCCCCGTGCTGGAACACCCCGTCCGCACCGCGGAGGACGTGGCCGGACTTCCCGTCCTGACGGATGAATCCCTCGATCCGATCCGCGAGGCCGTCGCCCTGACGGTGCAGCAATTGGGCGCCACACCCCTCATCGGCTTCGCGGGTGCACCCTTTACCGTAGCCGCCTACATGGTGGAGGGCCGCCCCTCCCGCGACCACCTTGGCCCGCGCACCATGATGCACGCCGAACCCGACGTCTGGGCGGCCCTCATGAACTGGGCTGCGGACGCCTCCGGGAAATTCCTGCGCGCCCAGGTCGAGGCGGGCGCCAGCGCCGCCCAGCTGTTCGACTCCTGGGCGGGGTCGCTGGGCCTGGCCGACTACACCGAACACGTGGCCCCGGCGTCGACCCGTGCATTGGACCACGTCCGCGACCTGGAAGTGCCGCTCATCCACTTTGGCACCGGCACCTCCGAACTGCTCGGCGCCATGCTCAACGCGGGCGTGGACGTCATGGGCGTGGACTACCGCCTGCCCCTGGACGAGGCGAACCGGCGCCTGGGCGGGCGCGTGCCGCTGCAGGGCAACATCGACCCGGCATTGCTGGGCGCCCCCTGGCCGGTGCTCGCGGCGCACGTGCGGGAGGTCCTTGCCGCCGGTGCCGCAGCCCCCGCGCATGTGGTGAACCTGGGGCACGGGGTGCCCCCGGACACCGACCCGGACGTGCTGACACGCGTGGTTGAATTGATTCACTCGATCGAACCGTAAGGGACGGCTAGGAGAGCCATGGAGCCGAACAAGCACACACCGCGGATCAGCCGCGCGTCGCTGTCCGCCAAGCGTGCCGCCGTGGTGGGCGGCGGCGTGTCCGGGCTGCTCGCGGCCATGGACCTGCAGGCGGCCGGCTGGCAGGTGGCCGTGTACGACGCCGCTGCCTCCTGGGGCGGCTGCGTGGGCTTCCACGAGGTGGCGGGGGTTGTGCTGGACAGCGGGGCTGAATCCTTTGCCACGCGCAACACCGCAGTGGCTGACCTGGCCACGGAGCTGGGCCTGGCGGAGCGGATAGTGCGCCCGGACCCTGCCGGCGCCTGGGTCTGGCTGCCGGACGGGCCGGTTCCGCTGCCGCGGACCGGCATCCTGGGCATCCCCTCGGAGCTGCACGCACCGGAGGTGCGCGAAGCGCTGGGGGCCGCGGGCGTCCTGAGGGCCGCCCTGGATGCCAAAATGCCCGTGTCCGTGGGCACCTCCGACGCCGAATGCAGCGTGGCCGACCTGGTCCGCGCCCGCATGGGCCGGCGGGTCCTGGAACGCCTGGTGGCGCCCGTGGTCGCCGGCGTCCACTCCGCCGACGCCGAGGTGTTGGATGTGGACGTGGTGGCGCCCGGGCTGCGGGCGGGGATCCGCGAACACGGCTCCCTGGCAGCCGCCGTGGCGGCGCTGCGCAGCGGCGGCGAGCTATCGGGAAGCAAGCCGGGATCCGCCGTGGGCGGGCTCTCCGGCGGCATGCACACCCTGGTCGGCGCCCTCGTGGCTCGCCTGCGCGAGACGGGTGCGGCGCTGAACCCGGGGTACGCCGTGACGGCCATCCACCGTACCCCTGCCGCAGCGGCCAGGCTCGGGGCGGAGGCCGCCCCGCACTGGATTGTGGAGTGGGCGGCGGGTGCGGACGCCGGGAGTGAAAGCGTGGACCTGCTGGTGGTGGCCACCGACGGACCCACCGCAGTGAAGCTCCTGGCCCCGGAACTGCCCGAATTGCTGCCCTTTGCCCCGGCCGCCGGGCCGGACATCCGCCTGGTGACACTGGTGGTGGACGTGCCCGAACTTGATTCCAGGCCGCGCGGCACGGGGGTCCTGGTGGCGCCGCAGGCCGGGGGCATCACCGCCAAGGCGCTCACCCATTCCACGGCCAAGTGGGAGTGGCTGGCCGATTCCACCGGTCCCGGCACCCACGTGCTGCGACTTTCCTACGGCCGTTCCGGCGTTGCCGCGGCCGACGCCGTCCGGCTGACCGCCCGTCCTGCCAACGACGGCGAACTGGTCGCCACGGCACTGGCCGACGCCACCACCCTGCTGGGCGTGCCCGTGACCGAGGACGACGTCCTGGGCTCGGACGTGGTCCGCTGGCGGGGCGCGCTGCCGTTCGCCGCCGTCGGACACCGGGCCAAGATTGCCCAGATCCACGCCCTGGTGCAGGACTATCCCGGGCTGGTGCTGACGGGCGGCTGGATGTCCGGCAACGGGCTGGCGGCCGTGGTGGCGGGGACGCGGCGGCAGGTCCGTGCCGTGGTGGACGCTGCCGCGGACGACGACGCACGCATGTGACCTTGCCCACTTTCTACGCTGCGTAGAGAACACGGGTTTCATGATTTCGTGCCCTTGGGTGCAAACTTGAATCCATGAGCCACACTTCTGCGGAATCTGTCACTAAAACTTCTGGACCGGACGAAGGCCAGGCCACGCCGTTCACCCTGTGGACCGTGTTCAAGCGCACCGGCTCCTTTTCCGGCGGTGCCGATGCAGTTGCCGGCCTTGAGGATCTCTCGGCCGCCCTCGCCGCCGGGAACATTACGCTGCGCGGGTGCTACGACGTCTCTGCCATGCGCAACGACGCCGACATCATGCTCTGGCTCGTGGGTCCCAGCGCCGAAGGGCTGCAGCAGGCTGTGCGCAGCATCCGCCGCCTGGAACTGTTCGCCGCCGCCGAAATCTCCTGGTCCGCCATGGGCGTGCACCGCGAGGCCGAGTTCGCCAAGAGCCACGCCCCGGCCTACATGGGCGCCAACGAGCCCAAGGGCTGGGTCTGTGTCTACCCGTTTGTGCGCTCCTACGACTGGTACATCCTGCCCGCCGAGGACCGCAGCCGCATGCTCCGGGACCACGGCATGCTCGGCCGTGAATACCCGCAGGTGCTCTCCAACACGGTCTCCGCTTTTGCCCTGGGCGACTGGGAATGGCTGCTGGGCCTGGAAGCCGACGAGCTGACGGACCTGGTGGACATGATGCGCACCCTGCGCTCCACCGACGCACGGCTGCACGTGCGGGAGGAAATCCCCTTTTACACCGGCCGGCGCGTCAGCGCCGCCGAGGTCGCCGAGGTGCTCCGATGAACGCGTTCCCCGCTGCCCCGACGGCACAACCGGCATCTTACGACGCCATCCTGCTCGCCTCCTTCGGCGGCCCGGAAGGCCAGGACGACGTCATCCCCTTCCTGCGCAACGTCACCCGCGGCCGGGGCATCCCGGACGAGCGCCTCGAGGAAGTCAGCCACCATTATCGGGCCAACGGCGGCATCAGTCCCATCAACGCCCAGAACCGGGCCCTGAAGGCGGCGCTGGAGGCCGAGCTGGCCGCCCGCAACATCGACCTCCCCGTGCTGTGGGGCAACCGCAACTGGGACCCCTACATCCCGGAAACGCTGCAGTCGGCGTACGACGCCGGCCACCGGCGGCTGCTGATGCTCACCACCAGCGCCTATTCCTGCTACTCCAGCTGCCGCCAGTACCGCGAGGACATCGGCATGGCGTTGACGGAGACCGGACTGGACGGCCTGCTCGCCGTGGACAAGGTGCGCCAGTACTTTGACCACCCCGGCTTTGTGGAACCGTTCATCGAGGGAACCGCCGCCTCACTGGCCAAGGTCCGCGCCGAGCTGTCCGCCGCCGGCACCCCCGACGCGCCGGTGCACGTCCTCTTCGCCACCCACTCGATTCCCACGAGGGACGCCGAAGCCTCGGGCAACTCGGTGGCGGAGTTGCGTGAGTTCGTGGAGGGTTCCGCGTACGTGGCCCAGCACCTGGCCAACGCCGAAGCCATCATGGCACGGGTCGATCCCGGCCAGGACTGGTCGCTGGTCTACCAGTCACGCTCCGGGGCGCCCCACGTGCCGTGGCTGGAACCGGACATCAACGACGCCATCGCCGACCTGGCCGCGGCCGGGGCCAAGGGCGTGGTGGTGGTTCCGCTGGGGTTTGTCAGCGACCACATGGAAGTGCTGTGGGACCTGGACACCGAGGCCAAGGAAACGTCCGGGGAGCTCGGCCTGGCCTTCGACCGGGCACCCACCCCGTCCACGCACCAAAAATTCGTCACCGGTCTCGTGGACCTGATCTGCGAACGCACCGTGGAGAACAACATTGCCGAACGTCCCGCCATGACAACGCTGGGCCCCTGGTACGACATTTGCAACCCCGGCTGCTGCGCCAATTTCCGCGGCGACAAGCCCGCCATCTCCGAGGTGGGCAGCACCGTGGGGCTGGTGTCCGAAGGAAGCCCGCGGACGTGACTGCTGAGACCATGGCAACTGTGAAAATTGGCACGCGGGGAAGCCGGCTGGCCCTGGGCCAGACCGGCCAGATCACCGGCGTCCTCACCGGGGTGGGCGGCTTTGACGCGGAAATTGTCCCCGTCAAGACCGAAGGCGACATCCTGACCGGCCCGCTGTCCCAGATGGGCGGGACCGGCGTGTTTGCCGCAACCCTGCGCGCGGCAGTGCTGGACGGCCGCGTGGATGTGGCGGTGCACTCGCTCAAGGATCTGCCCACGGCCGCCGTGCCGGGCCTGTCCCTGGCGGCCGTGCCCATCCGGGCCGACTCCCGTGACGCATTGTGCTCACGCGACGGGCTGACACTGGCGCAGCTGCCCGACGGCGCGTCCGTGGGCACCGGTTCCCCGCGCCGTGCGGCCCAGCTCCTGGCCGCCCGCCCGGACCTGGCCATCGTGGACATCCGCGGCAACGTTGACACCCGGCTGGGCCGGGTGCCCGGACTGCCGGGCAACGCCACGGCGGACGTGGTCGCAGGAAAGACCGCCGACCTGGACGCCGTCGTGCTCGCCGCCGCAGGGCTGGCCCGCATTGACCGCCTGGACGTGGTGACCGAATTCCTTGACCCCGCCGTCATGCTCCCGGCTCCCGGCCAAGGCGCGCTGGCGCTGGAGTGCCGCACGGCGGACGCCGACGCGGGGGGTGTCCTGGGCCGGGCGCTGGCCGCCGTGGACGACGCCGACACGCGCCTGTCCGTCACGGCCGAACGCGCGCTGTTGGCCCGGCTTGAGGCAGGCTGCGCGGCCCCGGTCGGGGCCCTGGCGCACCGCAAGGGCTCCATGCTGTACCTGGAGGCCGTGGTCTGCTCGCTTGACGGGGCACGCTCCCTGCGCCTGAAAAAGGCCACCGACGGCCTCACCACCGTAGGCGCCACGCTGCTCGGCATTGACCTGGCCGAGGAACTGCTCACCGGCGGCGCGGGGGACCTGGCAGATCTGGCCGGCACGGCGTAGTGGCCCCCGGCGAATCTCCACGCGGGCACCGGGACCTGCCTTGCCTCGCCGGGGTCCGCGTTGCCGTCACGCGCTCCGCCGACCGGGCGGGGGCCCTGGCCGCGGCGCTGGCCGCGGCCGGTGCGGAGCCGGTGCTCGTCCCCCTCATCGACTTTGAGATGTCAGATAATGACGTGTTGGGCGCCGCCCTCCGCCGCCTCGGCGCGGGGGAGTACGCCTGGCTGGCGATCAGCTCCATCACCACGGTGCGTGCACTCAAGCAATGGTGTGAAGCCGTCGGGACCTCCCTGCCACAGCTCATTCCCGCAGCAACCCGGGTGGCCACCATCGGCCCCACCTCGGCCGCGGTCCTGGCCGCCGAAGGCATCCCTGCGCAGCTGGCACCCGCGGACACGCAGTCCGCAGCCGGCCTCGTGGCGCTGTGGCCCGCCTTTGCCGCGGATGACGGCGGCAACGCGCGCGTCTTGCTGCCGCAGTCCAGCCTGGCCGAATCCACGCTGTCCGACGGCCTCGCCGCCAAGGGCTGGCAACCGGAGGCGGCCACCGCCTACCGGACCGTCGACTACCCCGCGGAACCGGGCAGCCGGCTGCGCGCCGTGCTCGCCCACGCCGCGCCGGCCACAGCGTCGGGGGATTACCCGCTGCTCACCCCGGCCCAGGCGGCAGGGGAGATCGCGGCCGGACGCATCAACGCCGTCGTGCTTGCCTCGGGGAGCGCTGCGCGCAGGCTCGCCCACACCCTGGCGCCCCTGCCTCAATCGTGCCAGGTGATCGCCATCGGGCAGCCGACCAGGGCGGAGGCGCAGCGGCTCGGCCTGCCCGTCACCGCCACGGCCGCCCATCCGACGCCGGACGGGATTGTGGCCGCCCTGGCCGCCGCGCGTGCCGGCAGCCAGCCCCAGCAATACTGACAGCCACAGTAATACTGACAGCCCAAGAAATACAGGAGAGATCAAGTGAGCTTCCCCCAGCACCGTCCCCGCCGGCTGCGCACCACCACGGCCATGCGCCGGCTGGTCGCCGAGCACCGTGTGGCCCCGGCGGAACTGATCCTGCCCGTGTTCATCCGTGAGGGCCTCACGGAACCGGCGCCCATCACGTCCATGCCGGGCGTGGTGCAGCACACAAGCGCCTCCCTCCTCGCCGCGGCCCGTGAAGCCGTGGAGCTGGGGCTCGGCGGCATCATGCTCTTTGGCATCCCCGCCGTCCGCGACGCCGCCGGCAGTGCGTCGCTGGATCCGGACGGCGTGCTGAATGCGGCCATCAGGGATGTGCGCGCCGCCGTGGGCGGGGATCTAGTGGTCATGAGCGACCTGTGCCTGGACGAATTCACCGACCACGGGCATTGTGGCGTGCTGGACGCCCACGGCGTGGTCGACAACGATGCAACGCTGGCCATCTACGCCAAGATGGCCGTGGCCCAGGCCGCCGCCGGCGCGCACGTGGTGGCGCCGTCGGGCATGATGGACGGGCAGGTGGCCGTGGTCCGCGAGGCCCTGGACGACGCCGGATTCATCGACGTGACCGTGCTGGCCTACGCCGCCAAGTACGCCTCAGCGTTCTACGGGCCTTTCCGGGAGGCCGTCGACTCCCAGCTGGACGGGGACCGGCGCACGTACCAGATGGACGCCGGCAACCGCCGCGAGGCCCTGCACGAGGTGGAGCTGGACCTGGCTGAGGGCGCGGACATCGTCATGGTGAAACCGGCCATGGGCTACCTGGACATCCTGGCCGACGTGGCCGCAATGTCCCCCGTGCCGGTGGCCGCCTACCAGATCTCCGGTGAATATGCCATGATCGAGGCCGCCGCCGCCAACGGTTGGATCAACCGCCGCGCCGCCGTCGAGGAATCCGTGCTCAGCATCAAGCGGGCCGGCGCCACCATGATCCTGACCTACTGGGCGGCCGAGCTGGCCGGCTGGATCCGCAGCAACTGACCTTCCCGCACCGCCTACCCCCAGCCGAGGATTTTTTCATGACCAGTTCACAGGAACTTTTTGACCGTGCCAAGACCCTCATGCCCGGCGGGGTGAACTCGCCCGTGCGCGCCTTCGGCTCCGTGGGTGGCACGCCCCGCTTCATGGTCAACGCCCGGGGCGCCTACCTGACCGACGCGGACGGCCGCGACTACGTGGACCTGGTCTGCTCCTGGGGTCCGGCACTGCTGGGCCACTCCCACCCGGACGTGCTCGCCGCCGTGCACGCCGCCGTGGACCACGGCCTGAGCTTTGGCGCCTCCACCCCTGCCGAAAGCGACCTGGCCGCCCTCGTCAAGGGCCGCGTGCCCGGCGTCGAGCACCTGCGCATGGTCTCCACCGGCACCGAGGCGACCATGACGGCCGTGCGCCTGGCCCGCGGCTTCACCGGCCGGGACCTGATCGTCAAGTTCGCCGGCTGCTACCACGGCCACCTGGACTCCCTGCTGGCCGCCGCAGGCTCCGGCCTGGCCACCCTGGCCCTGCCCGGCTCGGCCGGGGTCACGGCCGCGACCGCCGCCGAGACGCTGGTGCTGCCCTACAACGACCTCGCCGCCGTCGAGGCGGCCTTTGCCGCGCACGGGGAACGGATTGCCGCCGTCATCACCGAGGCCGCGCCCGCCAACATGGGCGTCGTTACGCCGGGGGAGGGCTTCAACGCCGGTCTCTCGCGCATCACGGCCGCCCATGGCGCCCTGCTGATCCTGGACGAGGTGCTCACCGGTTTCCGCACCGGGCCGGCAGGCTACTGGGGCCTGACCGGCGGCTCCGCTGAAGGGAAGGAGCACTGGACCCCGGACCTGTTCACCTTCGGCAAGGTCATCGGCGGAGGGCTCCCGACGGCGGCGCTGGGCGGCCGCGCCGACGTCATGGACTATTTGGCTCCCCTCGGCCCGGTATACCAGGCGGGGACGCTGTCAGGGAACCCGGTGGCCATGGCCGCCGGCGTGGCGACGCTGACCGCCGCCACGGCGGCCGTCTACGCCACGGTGGACGCCCGCTCGCTTGAGCTTTCCGCCGCCGTGTCCGCAGCCCTTGCGGCCGAGGGCGTGGACCACTCAGTGCAGCGGGCCGGCAGCCTGTTCTCCGTGGCGTTCGGAACCGCCGCCAACGGTGTGCACAACTACGCCGACGCCCAGGGCCAGGACGTGTTCCGCTACGCCCCGTTCTTCCACTCCATGCTGGATTCGGGCGTGTACCTGCCGCCGAGCGTGTTTGAGGCCTGGTTCCTTTCCGCCGCGCACGACGACGCCGCCATGAACCGGATCTTCGCCGCCCTCCCCGCCGCGGCCAAGGCGGCGGCCGCAGCCTAGCGTCCCCCTGTTTCTGTGAAAGCTGACTCACCGATGGTTCGGAGGCGGTCAGAGGACGTCGGAGAGAAAGCCCCTGAGCCTGTCCGTCTTGGGTGCGCTGAAAAGTTCGTCCGGGGGGCCTGTCTCCACCACGACGCCGGCGTCCATGAACGTGACGGTGTCGGAGACGTTCTTGCAAAAGCCCATCTCGTGCGTCACCACGACCATGGTCATGCCGCCCCGGGACAGGTCCGTCATCAGCGCCAGTACGCCCTTGACCAGTTCCGGGTCCAGGGCCGAGGTCGCCTCGTCAAAGAACATGACTTCCGGCTCCATGGCCAGGGCCCGGGCAATCGCGACACGCTGCTGCTGGCCGCCGGAGAGGTTGCCGGGGCGGGCATCGGCCTTGTGCTTCAGTCCCACCAGTTCCAGCTGCTCCAAGGCCTTGGCACGCGCCTGGGCCTTGGGCATCTTGCGAAGGCGCCGGAGTGCGAAGGCCACGTTTTCAATGACGGTCTTGTGCGGGAAGAGGTTGAATTGCTGGAACACCATGCCAATGCGGCGGCGCAGCTCGTCCGGACTGTCCTTCAGGACGGACTTGCCATCCAGAAGGATGTCGCCCCGGTCAGGTTCTATGAGGCGGTTCATGACACGCAGAAGCGTTGACTTGCCCGAACCTGACGGACCGATCACCGAGGCCGTGGTGCCGGCCGGGACGTGCAGGTCGATGCCACGCAGCACGTGGTTGGAACCGAACGACAAATGGATGTCCTGGGCGGTCAGGGAACCGGGGTCAAAGTGGCTCATGAGTGTGCTCCCTTCCCGACGACGGCGGCGGCCGCGTCAGGTTCCTGCTTGGGCTTGTTCCCGGTGCGCAGCCGGTTGTCAATGTAGTTGACCAGATGCGTCAGCGGGATGGTCAGGGCGAGATAGAAAAATGCCGCGGCGACGTAGGGTGACAAATTGCCGCTGCGCGCTGCGGCATCCTGGCCGATCTGGAACAGCTCGCGTTCGGAAGCCAGCAGGCCCAAGGTGAAGACCAGGGATGAATCCTTGATAAGGGCAATGAACTGGTTCATCAACGCCGGAAGCACGCGTCGGATGCCTTGCGGCACCACAATCGACCTCATCGAGGGGCCGTAGCCGAATCCCAGGGCACGTGCCGCTTCCAGTTGTCCCTTGTCCACGCTTTGGATGCCGGAACGAAAGATTTCCCCGATGTAGGCTGCGGCCATGAGGGACAGGGCAGCAACACCCATGGGATAGGGACTGTTGCTGCCCGTCAATTCGCGATAGAGGGGGCCGAATCCCAGCCCGATGACCAGGATGGTCAGGACCGCCGGGAGGCCACGGAAGACGTCCGTGTACACCCGGGCGGCCCAGCGGGCCACAAAATTACGGGAAATGCCCATGATTGCCAGGACCAGTCCCAACAAGGTGCCAATGACACCGGAAGCCAGCGCCAGCACCAAGGTGTTGGGCAGACCCACTGCAAACAAACTCGGCAGGACTTCGGCGATCTGGTTCCAGTCAAGGAAGGTCTCGCCGAGCCGATTCAAATAATCCATGTGGCCTCGCTATTTCTTTCCGGCCTGTTTCTAGTTGGCGGGGAGCTTGACGGCCTTGCTGCCCGGCTTCCAGCCCTCGGGAGTCTGGTCGGCAGCTGTCTTGCGGTCCGTGTACCACTGCGTCGTCAGCTTGGTCCAGGTGCCGTCGGCGATCACGGCGTCCAGTGCCGAGTTCAAGGCATCCAGCAGCGCCGGGTTGTCCTTGGCCACTGCATAGGCCGTGAAGTTCTGGGTGTTGAGCTTCTTCTCGGCGATTTTGGTGCCGTCTCCGGCCTTGACCTGGCCGGACGCCTGCTGGGACGGTGCCACCCAGGCATCAACCTGGCCGCTCTTCAAGCTGGCGAAGACCGTGTTGTAGTCAGGGAACGCCACCGGGTCGATTCCCAAGGTGTTCTTGACGTAGTCCTCCTGCACGCTGCCGGAGACGACGCCGATGCGCATGCCCGCCTTGAGGTCGGCAAACTTCTGGGCCTTCGCATCATCCTTGGTCACCAGGGCCATGTAGCCAAAGTCGTAGCCGTTGGTGAAAGCCACCGTCTGGCGGCGGGCGTCGGTGGTGGAGATGGAGGAAGACCCTACGTCGAACTGCTTGTTCTTCACCTGACTGAGAAGCGCCTGGAACTTGGTGGAGGCAAACTCGATCTTGAGTCCAAGCTTGTCCGCCATGGCACGCAGAAGTTCGTTGTCGTAACCGGTGAACTTGCCGTCCTTGTCAATGAAGATGTTCGGCGGGGCATCCGAAAGCGTGCCGACCTTGAGGGTTCCGGGGGTGATCAACCCGAGTTTGCCCGTGTCGATCTTCTCCAGCGCTGTGACGGACTCGGTGGTGTATTTGCTGGTGTGCTGCTGGTCGGCGCCGGCCAGGGCATCAGTGGAAGTGGCTGTGCTGCCGGTGGAGCCGGAGCCGCCGCAGGCCGCGAGGGAGAAGGCCAGGGCAACGGCCACAGGCACGGTGGTGAGCCACTTCAGGGCTGATTTTTTCATCAAGCGTTCACTTTCATTGCAGGAGCCCAGCGTCGAAGACACGGCGGCTGGGTTTCACGGGGCGCGGGGAACTCTCGGTGGACCCACAGGAGTGGCATAGCAGGGCTCAACCCACGAAACTAAATTATGTCATCCGTTCCGGAAATGTGGCGGATACGAACAAATGCTTCACAAATGTACCAACTGTGGAAGAACTGGTGGATCATATACGCTGACGCGCGCGCAATACGGCCGATCTCGTGCCGCTGCCGCAAGACCGGCGCCCGCGGGCGGGCGGCGGCACTTCGAATTTGCCGTGTGATTTGGCTCATGCCGCTTCGCGGGCGGGGCCGGCCTACGGCAGGACGGGCCAATCACCTTCAATGACGGCCGCCGGGTCCTTGACGCGCCGCAGGTATTGCTGGAAGTCGGCAGCCTGTTCGCGTGCCCACCCCACCTGGGCGTCGTGGAGCTCGGAGGCCGCCAGCCGCAGGGCGCTGTATTTGGCGGCCAAGGCGTCGGCAAGGCGCAGCGTCGCTTCGGCATCGGCCGCTGAGGTGTGGGCGTCGTCGAGCGTGATGCCATACTCGTCGCACAGGGCGACCAAGGTGCGCGAGCCCTTGCGGAACCTGTCCACATGCTTGTTGCAGATGAACGGGTCGATGACGGGCGCCGGTGCGATCTGGGCCAGCCCGTGGCGGCGCGCCTCATGGGCCAGGACCGTGAAGTCGTAGCTGGCATTGAACGCGATCACGGGAATGTTGTTGTGGAACAAGGTGGCAAGGACCGCGCCGACTTCCGCCGCGACCTCGTCCGCCGGCCGGCCGTTTTCGCGGGCGTGGGCCGTGCTGATGCCGTGGATGGCGGCCGCCTCTTCGGGGATCTCCACGCCGGGATCGGCCAGCCACTCCTGGGTTTCCGCGACGGCGCCCGTCTCATCGACAAGCACGATGGACGCTGTCACGATCCGTGCCTCGCGCGGGTCCTTGCCCGTGGTCTCCAAGTCAAAGGCCGCCCTTGGGTACATGCTCCAGCTAGTCATGCCCTAACGCTACCGCCTGCCACCGACACCGGGCCCCGCCCGGGGTGCGCCTGTGGGGTTGGGGGAACTACGCTTGAAACATGCGTGCTGAGTATGTCGAAGCGGTCCTGGACGTGGTGGATCTCATCCCCGCCGGGCGGGTCCTCGCCTATGGCGACATTGCCGCCCTGCTGGAGCGCGGCGGGCCCCGGCAGGTGGGCTCGGTCATGTCCCACCACGGTTCAGCCGTGCCCTGGTGGCGGGTCATCCGGGCGGGCGGGCAGCCGCCCGTGTGCCACGATGCCACCGCGCTGGTCCACTACCGCCAGGAAGAGACCGCACTGCGCGGGGACACTGATGGCGGGCACCCCTCGTGGCGGGTCGACCTGGCGGCGGCCCGCTGGAAGCCCACGGACGACGACTTTGACCGGATTGACGCGATTGCCGCGCGGCTGCAGGGTGTGGAGGACCCTGCGCCTGAACTGCCTGCGCCTGAACTGCCTGCGCCTGGGATGTCAGTGCACCGTGATGGACTGGGGGCATGAGTTCCACCGTCCAGACCCACCTGCCCCGCCTGACCCTGGTGGCGCCCACCGCGTCGCTGCGGCCTGCCCCCGACCTCAGCCCGGACCAGCGGGCCGTGGTTGATTTGGCCCCCGGCTCCGGCCCCGTGCTGGTCTGGGGGGCACCCGGGACCGGCAAGTCCACCGTCCTGGTCGAGGCTGCCGTCAAACGGATGGAGCACGACGGCGTTGACCCGGCCGGTGCCCTCCTGCTGGCCCCGTCGCGGCTGGCTGCGGCCCGCTTGCGCAACGCCTTTAGCTCCCGGCTCGCCCGGAGCCTCAGCACGTCCCCGGCCCGGACCTGGTCCTCCTACGCCTTTGACCTGCTGCGCCGGGCCAAGGTGGAGGGCCGCATGCCGCACATCGACGGCCCGCCGCGCCTGATGAGCGGGCCCGAGCAGGACCTCATCATCAAGGACCTGCTGGCCGGGCACCGGCTCGGGCTCGGCACGGTGCCGCAATGGCCGGCCGACCTGGCTGACGCCCTGGACACGCGCGGCTTCCGGCAGGAAATCCGCCAGCTGTTCGACCGTGTCATTGAATATGACGTCGCCCCGGAGGAGCTGGCGCGGCTGGGCCGGGAGAACAACCGCCCGGACTGGACCGCTGCAGCGTCCCTCTACGGCGAATACCGGGACGTGGTGGATTGGGGCAAGTCCGGCTCCTTTGACCCGGCAGGGATCATCACGGCCGCAGCCACGCTGTTGCGCAACGATGCCGAATTCCTGGCCCGGGAACGTGCCCGGCTGCACCTTGTCCTGGTCGACGACATCCAGGAGGCAAACCGTTCCGTCCATGACCTCCTGGCGCTGGTGGGCTGCGGCAAGGACATTCTGGTCACGGCTTCCCCGGACACCGTGGTCCAGGGCTTCCGCGGCGCCCGCCCGGACCTGGTGGGAACCCTGCGCGACTCGCTGGCCACAGGGCACACGCCGGTCACGGAACTTGCTCTGTCCACCTCGCACCGGATGACGCCGGAAATCGCCCGGGCATGGTCCGCCGTGGCGGAACGGATCTCCCAAACCCGCGGCGGCCAGCGGGCACGCAAGCTCGACTGGCCCGCGGCACGCTCAGCGTCGGCACCCGCGCGCTCGGCGTCGGGCGTCAGTGCCCATGTGGTGGCCTCCGAGGTCCACGAGCTGCGGCTGGTGGCCGAACGGATCCTGCACCTGCAGCACCTGGCCGGACACCGGCTGGGCGAGATTGCCGTGATCGTGCGCACGGGATCTGCCCTGGCGGGGCTGCAGCGGTACCTGAGTGGGCAGGGCATTCCCGTCAAGGTGCCCGTGGCGGAGAACCCCGTCCGTGACGAACCGGCCGTGCGGCCGCTGCTGGAGGCGTTCCGCGTTGCCCTGGACCCGGAGGTGCTGGACGCGGAGCTGGCCGTGTCCTTGCTGGTCTCGCGCCTGGGCCGGTCCACGGCGCTCCACCTGCGCCGGCTCCGGCAGGCGCTGCGCCAGCAGGAGCTGGGCGCCGGCGGGGGACGGGCCAGCGACGAGCTTTTGGTCGAGGCGCTCGGGGACGCGGCCAGGCTGGCGACGCTGGGCTGGGAGGCGCAGAACGCGGGACGGATCGCCGCCATGCTGGCCGCCGGCCGAACGGCGGTCGCCGAGCCCGGCGCCAATGCCGAGACCGTGCTGTGGGCGCTGTGGGAGGCCGCGGACTGCTCGGGGACCTGGGAGACCCAGGCACTGCGCGGCGGACCCACCGGCATCCGCGCCGACCGTGACCTGGACGCCGTCATGGCCTTGTTCCAGACAGCCGAGAGGTACGTGGACCAGCTGCCAGGATCAACCCCGCGGCAATTCCTGGACTACCTGCTCAGCCAGGAACTGCCCATGGACACGCTAGCGGCCCGGGCGCAGCGCGCGGACGCCGTGGAGATCCTGACACCGGCCAGTGCGGCCGGGCGGGAATGGCCGGTGGTGATTGTGGCCGGGCTGCAGGAGGGCGTGTGGCCCAACACCCGCCTGCGCGGGGAACTGCTCGGCAGCCAGTTCCTCGTGGACGTGCTGGAACGGGGACAGCTGGCCGCCCGGCAGATTGACCCGGCAACCCGGCTGCGCGACGTCCGCTACGACGAACTGCGCAGCTTCGCCGCCGCCATCTCTCGCGCAGGGCGGGTGCTGATCCTGACCGGCGCCTCCGGCCATGACCTTCAGCCCTCCCAGTTCCTGGACCTGGCCGCGCCGTACGTTCCACTGACGGATTCCGGCGGCGAATCCCAGTATCCGGTGCGGCCCGTTCAACAGGTGCCCCGGCCCATGACGCTGCGCTCGCTCGTGGCGGAGCTGCGCCAGGAATCGGAGATGCACGCCGACCCCGAGGCGGCACGGATGCTGGCCGTGTTGGCCGCCGACTCGGCGCCCGGCGCAGCACCCTCCGAGTGGTGGGGGCTGCTGCCGCTGAGCACGGACGCGCCGGTGGTGGCCGACGGCGACCCCGTGACGGTCTCGCCGTCGAAGGTTGAGGCGGTGCTGAAATCCCCGCTGAACTGGTTTGTGAAGGCGGCCGGGGGCGAGGCCACCACGGACTTTGCCCGCAGCCTGGGCACCCTCATCCACTCCATCGCCGAGCACATCCCCGAGGGCGCCGGGCACGAATACCTCGACGAGCTGGAGCGGCGGTGGCCATCCCTGGGCATGGGGGAGTCCTGGGAAGCGGAGAAGGACTACGAACGCGCCCAGGGGATGCTGCGCAAGCTGGCCCAATACGTCGTGGACGCCCGGGTGCAGGGCCGCAGGCTGCTCGGCGTCGAACTGGATTTTGATGTTGAGATCCCCGCCGGGGACCGGGTGGCACGGCTCCGCGGGCAGGTCGACCGGCTGGAGGCCGACGCGGATGGCGGGCTTGTGATCGTGGACCTGAAAACCGGCAGGAATAAACCCGCTGCGGCCGAACTCGCCACGCACCTGCAGCTCGGCGCGTACCAGGCGGCCGTGCTGGCAGGGGCGTTTGCCGTTGAAGCCGCGGCAGCGGGAATCCCGGACCCGCGCCCGGGAGGGGCGGCGCTGCTCCCGCTGGGAGACGGCACCAAGTCCGTCAAGACCCAGGATCAGCCCGCCCTCGCGGCAGGGCCCGATGACTGGGCCACGCCCGAGGTCCTCCGGGCAGCCGACCTCATGGCGCAGGCCTCCTTCCAGGCCCGCCACGGCGCCGACTGGACTGAACGCAGCGGATGCCCGCTGCCCGCAATCTGCCCGTTGTGCCGTGAAGGAAAGCAGGTCACCGAATGAGCGATCCCGCGCCCGCCGTGGGCACTTTGTTGAGCCCGCACGAATTGGCGGAACTGCTGGGACAGTTTCCGCCCACCGGGGAACAGGCCGCCATCATCGCCTCCCCGCTCGAGCCGCTGTTGGTCATTGCCGGTGCCGGATCCGGCAAGACGACCACCATGGCGGACCGCGTCGTGTGGCTAGTGGCCAACGGGCTGGTGCGGCCCGAGGAAATCCTCGGCGTCACGTTTACCCGCAAGGCGGCCGGGGAGCTGGCGTCGCGGATCCGGGGCCAACTGTCCAAGCTGGGCGCGCTGGCCCGCTCCGGCGCGGTGGAGCTGGCCCCTGCCGCGGCCGCCAGGGACGCCCTGGAACCCAAGGTGTCCACTTACCACTCCTACGCCAGCGGCATTGTCACCGACTATGGGCTGCGCCTGGGCATCGAGCGTGACGCGGTGGTGCTCGGCGCGGCCGAGGCCTGGACGCTGGCCAGCGACGTTGTCGAGGCGCACGACGGCGGCCACCGGCACTTCACTGCGGCCAAGTCCACGCTGGTCCAGTCCGTCATGGACCTGGCAGGGGAATGCGCGGAACACCTTCAGGACCCGGTCCGGGTGCGCGCCGAACTGGACGCCTGGGTGGCAGGCTTTGAGGCACTGCCCTACATCGCCGGGACCGCCAAGCCGCGCACCCAGGCCGCCGGGAAGCTGTTGGACGTGCTGCGCACCCGCGGGACGGTGGTGGACCTGGTCCGGCGCTACGCCGAAGCCAAGCGCCGCCGCAACGCCCTGGACTACGGGGACCTCGTGGCGCTCGCGGCCAGGATCGCGCAGGAGGTGCCACATGCGGCGGAGACGGAGCGGCAGCGGTTCAAGGTGGTGCTGCTGGATGAGTTCCAGGACACCTCCCACGCCCAGCTGCAGCTGTTCGCCAAACTCTTTGGCGGCGGCCACCCCGTCACGGCCGTGGGCGACCCCCACCAGTCCATCTACGGTTTCCGCGGCGCCTCCGCCGGCCAGCTCTTCCGCTTCCCGGAAATTTTTCCCACGCACGACGGCGGCTGGGCCGCGACTGCCGAACTTACCATAGCGTGGCGCAACGCGGCACACATCCTAAAGGCGGCCAACGTCATGTCCGCCGAGCTGGCGGCGGCGCAGGATCGCAGGGCCAACGCCAAGCTCGCCGCCGGTCTCACCGCGGCGGAACGAGCGGCTGCCGGGCCGGCGGTGCGCGTGTCGCCGCTGCGGGAAAAACCCAACGCACCCGACGGGGAGGTGGTGTTGGCCCGCTATGGCACCGAACTGGCGGAGGCCGAGGCCGTTGCGGCGGAAATCCTGGACCGCAAGGGCGACTTCACGTCCCGCGGGGGCGGGCAGGGCGCCATGACGGTGTCCGTGCTGTGCCGCCGCCGCGCACAGTTTGGCACTTTCCAATCCGTCTTTGACGCCCGCGGCATCCCCTACGAGATCGTCGGCTTGGGCGGGCTGCTGTCCACACCGGAAATCGTGGATCTGGTGGCGACGCTGCGGGTGATTGCCGATCCAGGACGCTCGGATGCGCTCATGCGGCTGCTGACCGGTGCCCGGTGGCGGATCGGCCCGGCGGACCTGATGGCGTTCGCCGATTGGTCCCGATACCTGGCCCGGCGCCGGGAATGGGCGGCGAAGAACCGGCTGGCCTTCGACACCGCGGTGCTTGAGGGCGGCCACGGGGCGGGCCCGTTGCACGGCGCGGACGCACCGGAGCCGGCGGAAGAGGCCGTGGTGACGGGGGACGTCGTTGATTCCGCGTCCCTGGTCGAAGCGCTGGACTACCTCAGCGCCGACTTCTGGCCGGAGGCCGCCCGCCCCCTGACGGACACGGCCCGCACCCGGCTGCTGGCACTGCGCGACGAGCTGCGTGTCCTGCGCACCTTTGTGGGCGACGACCTGGCCAACCTGATCGGCGTGGTGGAGCGGACCATGCTGCTGGACATCGAGCTGGCCGCCAAGCCCGGCTCCAGCATCCACCACGCCCGGCGCAACCTCGACGCCTTCGCGGACGCCGCGGCCACGTTCATGCAGGCCGCCGAACGGGTGGACCTCACAGCGTTTTTGGCGTGGCTTGAAACGTCTGAATCGGAGGACGGCGGCCTGGAAGTGGCCGCCGTGGAAACCAACCCCGACGCCGTCCAACTGCTCACCGTCCACGCTTCCAAAGGGCTGGAATGGGACATGGTGTTCGTGCCCGGCATGAACACCGGGGCGTTCCCAAGTGCCAAGGCGGACCGGTGGACCATGGGGGCGAAGTCGCTGCCCTGGCCGCTGCGCGGGGACCGGGAGGACCTCCCGGCCTGGGAGATGGATGTGGCGGATGTGAAAACCCTCCTGGAGCAGGAGAAGTTGTTTGCCGAGGATGTGAAGCTCCATGCCGAGGAGGAGGAACGCCGGCTCGCCTATGTGGCATTCACCCGGGCGCGGGACTTCTTGATGTGCAGCACCACGGTGTGGGGGCGTGCCAAGGCTCCGCTGGCCCCCTCGCCGTTTGTTGCGGAACTGTTGCCGCTCGCCTCCGGGGCCATCCAGAGCGCCGTTCTCGGGCCGTGGGCCGAGGACCCGGGGGAAGGTGCCGGGAACCCTGTCAGCGCCGGGGAGGAAACGGCGGACTGGCCCTATGATCCGCTCAACGGGCCCGACATCATCGGCCGCACCGGCGTGGCCGCCCGCGCGGGCCGCCGGGACAACGTCGAGGCATCTGCCGCCGCCGTCCGCGCTGCCTCCGTTGAGATTCGAGATAATCACTTCCCAAACCCCGCCGGAGACAATGCCGTCCAAGGGGTGCCGGGGGCCCCCGCATTCCTGGACGCCAACCCCCGCTGGGGCCGGGAGACCGCCGTGCTGCTGGCCCAGGAGAAGGTGGAATCCGACCAGCTGCGGGTGGAACTGCCGCCGCACATTTCCGCCTCCAGCTTGGTGGCACTGGGGGACGACGCCGAGAAGGTCACCCGGGCCATGCGCAGGCCCATTCCCAGAAAGCCGGGCATGGCGGCCCGCAAGGGAACCGCATTTCACGCCTGGATCGAGGAATACTTCGGCACCACGGGGCAGCTGGACCTCGACGAAGCCGCGGGGGCCGACGCCTACGTTGACGAAGCTTACGGGCTGGCCGGCATGCAGGAGACGTTCAGGAACTCGCCGTGGGCGGCCAGGACACCGGCGGAACTGGAAGTGCCCATCGAAACCCGCGTGGCCGACGTGGTGGTCCGCGGACGCATCGACGCCGTGTTCCGCGATGCCGACGGCGGCTGGGACCTGATCGACTGGAAAACCGGCAAGGTGCCCACCCAGGCCCAGCTGGCCGTCCGCGGCGTGCAGCTGGCCGTGTACCGGCTGGCGTGGTCACGGCTCAAGGCTGTGCCGTTGGAGCAGGTCCGGGCCGCGTTCTACTTTGTGGGTCAGGACCGGCTGGTCCGGCCCGTGGACCTGGCCGGCGCGCAGGAACTCGAGGCGATCGTCACCAGCGCCTACACCCGGTAGGCGCGGACACCGGTTTTCCCGGGCACGGGGCCAACCCGCGAACCACCCCGACAAGTTACACCGGTCTGGCATGTTGCCCCCGGGCTCGGGAGACTTGCGCACCTGCACAGCACCACCGCGCCACGAAGGACCACATGGGACGATGCCGGTGTGTGCCGCGGTGATTTTTCCGGGCGGAAGCTGCAACGACCGGAATTTAGCTCTTTGGCGGAGTTTTCATCGGAATGACTTTGAGGGCCGTCGTGTCGAGGTCCTCGGCTGGACCGGCGGCAGCAGCGTCGTCCCCTGGCAACGCCACCGCGTCAATCCCGGGTTCGACGCCGGGCGCGCCGTCGTCGTCGTCCGAGCCGCTCTCGACGGGTCCTTCGCTCTCCTCCAAAGGGGTCCCGGCCACCGGGATGGCTCCCGTGGCGGTCTCACCGGCCTCGTCCAACGGGGTCTGGACGTCCTTGGGCGGAACGGATTCGGCCACCGGCGCGGGCGTGACCAGCGGGATGGCGCCGGTGGCGGCGGCATCAGGTCGGGCCTCCGGCGCCTTGTCGTACGCCGGACCGGGCTCGGTGCTGATGGGCTGGCCTCCGTGGGCGTCGATGTCCGCCTTCAACGTCGCCAGCATCCCTTCCGCGTCCGAGACCATGCGGGCGGAATCCGCGGCGAAGCCCTTGACCAGCCACTGGGCCAGCGCAAATTCGGCGCTCAAAGCGGCACGGCGCAAAAGGTGCGGGTCCGGGGTTTCATGGCGTGCAGCCGAGTAGGCCTGCATGACGGTGTCCACGAACTTGGGGTCGTTGACGGCCACGAGCCAGGCAAAGTCGTCCGCGGGGTCGCCCACGCGCAGGTCCGTCCATCCCATGACCGCCGTCACCCGCTGGCCGTCGATCAAAATATTGTCCTCATGCAAGTCGCCGTGGACCACCGAGGCATTGAAGCGCCACAGCGCCACGTCCTCCATGGCGTGCTCCCAGCGGCGCAGCAGCGATGAAGGAATCTTCCCTGTTGTGGCTGCCTGGTCCAGCTCGTTGAGCTTGCGTTGGCGGAATTCGTTGGCGGTGTAGCTGGGCAGGTCTGCCCCGGTGACCAGTTCCTGCGGCAAGTCGTGGATGGCGGCGATGGCGGCACCGATTTCCACGGCAAGGGCCGCGCCGCCGCCGGCCAGTTCCTCCACGGCTTCGGACTTGCCGGCAATATGCGAATACACAAAAGTGATCAGCTCACCCTGGCGGACGGTGCCGGCCACCGTGGGCAGCAGGAACGGCAGCTCGGCCCGTATGGCGGGGGAGAAGGCGCGCAAAACCTGGCGTTCGGTCTCCAGCCGGGCGCTGGCCTCAACATGCCTGGGGGAGCGCACCCGCCAGCGGCGGTTTTCGGAGTCCAAAAGCAGTGCAGAGCTGAAATCGGCTGCATCGTCGGGTTCGGGCCCAAACGCTGTCACATTGAGTCCGGGCACGGCGGCGCTGGCAATGGCGGCCAGTTCGATTGCAGTCATTCGTCTCACACCTCCACCGTAGAGCGCCAAGCCGGCAACTGTGTGCCGTTGCGGCGGCGAGTCGCGAGATCTCATGCCGGCTGCCGCCCCGGCCCGCCGTCCACAGGCATGCCGGCAGGAATGTAAAAACCGTGCAGGACTGCGTACGGTAGAAGCATGATCCAAGCCTTGCCGTCCCCCGCAGCCGTGCTCGAGAGAAACTGCGAACAGCGCAGTGAAAGCGGGTTCCTGGCCAAGGTGCAGGGCAGCCCTTCCCACCGCATCGTCCTCTTCCGCGCAGGACGGGCCCTCGTCCGCGGCGACGCCCTGGCGTATCTTGACCCTGCCGAGGTTGCCGGGCACCTCCCTTCCGGCACGGTGACCGTCTACCTTGGCCGGACCGCTTCGGAGGGCCCGTCCCCCCTCCCCGCCGGAACCGACCTGGTCCTTAAGGTGTTGGCGGACGACGCCGGGGACCTGCCTTGGGTGCCGGCCGGCACCTCCTTCTCCGGGTACCGTGATGTGGGGGATGCACTGGGCGAGGCCGACGCGGTTGTTTTCGTGGAGGCACAGGCCGTGGCCAACTGGCATCGGAGCCACCGATACTGTCCGCGCTGCGGTGCGGCCGCCGAACCCGAGTATTCGGGGTGGATGCGCCGCTGCTCCGCCGATGGATCCGAGCATTTTCCGCGCACGGACCCGGCCGTCATTGTCGCCATTGTGGGCCCCGATGACAAGATTCTGCTGGCCAGCAATTTCGCCTGGGCGGAGAATAGGTATTCCACCGTGGCCGGCTTTGTGGAGGCAGGCGAGAGCGCCGAACAGGGGGCCGTGCGTGAGATTGCCGAGGAGGTGGGCGTCCACCTGCACACGACCCACTACCTGGGTTCGCAGGCCTGGCCGTTCCCGCAATCCCTCATGCTCGGCTTTCTCGCCTACACGGACAGCACCACGGCCGTTGCGGACCGTGTTGAAGTCCGAGAGGCGCGCTGGTTCAGCCGCAGCGAACTGCAGTCCGCAGTGCTCAGCGGCGACGCCGTCATCGCCCGCCGGCTCTCCATTGCCCGGGCACTTATCGAACATTGGTACGGCGGGCCCATCCTGGAAACTGGTGACGTGCCGGACCAGGACGTGCCGGACCAGGACCGGCCGGCCGGCGCGGTCCGGCCGGCGTCACGCCGTGCCGCAACTGGCGGCCGGGCGTGACGTACGATCCGCGCCAGGCCGGCCTGCCGGTCATGGATGGGCGCACCGCCGAGGAGCGCATCCTGGCCGGGCTCGACGAGGAACAGCGCACCGTTGCCACCACCCTGGCCGGCCCCCTGTGCGTCCTGGCCGGCGCCGGCACCGGCAAGACCCGTGCCATCACCCACAGGATTGCCTATGGTGTGCACACGGGCGTCTACAACCCCAACCGCCTGCTGGCCGTCACGTTCACGGCCCGCGCCGCGGCGGAAATGCGCACGCGGCTGCGCGACCTGGGCGTCGGAACGGTGCAGGCCCGCACCTTTCACGCCGCAGCGTTGCGGCAGCTGCAGTATTTTTGGCCGCATGCCGTCGGCGGCCAGCTCCCCGGCCTGCTGGACCACAAGGCACAGATCATTGCCGAGGCCGCGCGCAGGCTGCGCCTGCCCACGGACCGGGCCGCCATCCGGGACCTCGCCGCGGAGGTGGAGTGGGCCAAGGTTTCGATGCTGACGCCGGAAACCTACCTGACCCAGGCCCAGGACCGGGGCGAGCCGGGAGGCCTGGACAAGCTCGCCGTCGGGCGCCTGTTCCAAGCCTATGAGGACGTCAAGGCCGACAGGAACCTCATCGACTTTGAGGACGTCCTGCTCATCACCGTCGGCATCCTCCAGGAAGACCCCCGCGTGGCGGCCACCGTCAGGGACCAGTACCGGCACTTTGTGGTCGACGAGTACCAGGACGTCTCTCCCCTTCAACAGCGCATGCTGGACCTGTGGCTGGGCGGGCGGGAGGAACTGTGTGTGGTGGGGGACGCCAGCCAGACCATTTACTCGTTCACCGGCGCAACGCCGCGGCATTTGCTGGACTTTCCGGCCCGCTACCCGAAGGCCAACGTGGTGAAACTGGTGCGTGACTACCGTTCCACGCCGCAGGTGGTGGGCCTGGCGAACACCCTGCTGAAGAACCGGCGCAGCGGCGGGCTCAGTGCTGATTCGTTGTGGTCCGCGCCGCTGGAGCTGCTGGCGCAACGCCCCGGCGGCCCGGCGCCGGAGTTCCTGGAATGCAGCGATGACGAGGCCGAGGCCGCCGCCGTGGCGTCCCGGATCAAGATCCTCATCGACCATGGCACCCCGGCCAGCGAAATCGCCGTTCTTTTCCGGACGAACGGGCAATCAGAAGCGTACGAGCAGGCACTTTCGGGCGCCGGGGTGGGCTACCAGCTGCGCGGAGGGGAGCGGTTCTTTGCCCGCAAGGAGGTCCGCGACGGAATTTTGCAGCTGCGGGCCGCGTCGCGTGCGGCAGAAGAGGAACCGCTCGGACAGCTGGTCCGCGACGTCCTGGGCAACCTGGGCTGGCAGGCCGAGGCGCCCACCACCGGGGGTGCCGTGCGGGAACGGTGGGAGTCGCTGTCGGCCCTCGTGGCGCTCGCGGACGACCTCGTCGTTTCCCGCAGCACGCCAGAACACGTGTTCTCGTTGGTGGACTTCGTGGCCGAGCTGACCGAAAGGGCCTCCGCCCAGCATGCGCCGACCGTCCAGGGCGTGACACTGGCATCCCTGCACTCTGCCAAGGGCCTGGAATGGGATGCCGTGTTCCTGGTGGGCCTGAGCGAAGGCCTGATGCCGATCTCCTTCGCTGACACCCCGGAAACCGTGGATGAGGAGCGCCGGCTGCTTTACGTGGGAATCACCCGCGCCCGGGAATTCCTGAATTTTTCCTGGTCCACGGCCCGCACGCCGGGCGGTCGGGCCAACCGCAGGCCGTCGCGTTTCCTGGACGGCCTGCGGCCCAGCTCCGTGGGCGGGGCCCCCACTGGTCCGCGACAACCTGCTGCACGCAAGATGCGCAAGACGGCGTCCCCATCCGTGTGCAGGGTGTGCGGGAAAGTCCTGACCACCGGCGCCGAGCGCAAGATCGGACGCTGTTCCACCTGCCCGGCCGGGTACGACGAGGCGGTCTTTGAAGAACTGCGGGCGTGGCGGTTGAAGGAGGCCACAGCGGCGGAGGTGCCGGCCTTCGTCGTCTTCACCGATGCCACGCTGATGGCCATAGCCGAGGCAGCGCCCCAGGACCTCACGGCACTGTCGGCGCTGCCCGGTGTCGGCCCATCCAAGCTGGAACGCTACGGCGAGGCCGTGTTGGAGATCGTCTCCACCGCCTGACGCTGCAACTGGCAGCCGCAGTCGGGGTGGACTGCATATTCTTCCCGGCTCCAGCGGCCGTTGTCCTGGTGGAACGTCAGGACCGAGGACCAGGTGCTGGGCTGGTTGACGGCGTCGAGGAAGAGCAGCGCCTGGGCCGCAGCGGTGCCGGCCAAAGCCGTGGACAGGGCAGCGCCTTCCAGCAGCGGGGGCTGCCGGCGGTGCCCGTGGCCGTCACCGCCGTTTTCCGCCAGCTGTTCGCATACCTGCAGCCATTGGGGATCGTCCGCACTGCGGTGCCGTTCCACGCACTCCGCGCACGCCGTTTCCCCCGGCAGGACGAAGGGGCCCACGGTCCCGTCCTGCTCACGGACCAGCACGCACAGGTGGGGAATGTCGGTGACCATGAAACGGGCAGCCGTTTCCGTACCCACGGCGTCGTGCCCCACCACGACGGCCAAATCCAGGCATCCCATGTCCGGCCCGCCGCCTTCGTGGACAATGTGCGCGTGGCAGCGTGGATCCAGCGCCAGCACCTGCCGCCGGAGGGCCGCCGACCGGGCCAGCCCGATGTCGGCGAGCCTGAACGCACCGGGACCGACGTCGGCGGCGGCGACGGTCGTGTCGTCCTCCAGCAGGATGGTCCCCACCCCCGCGCTGGCCAGTGCCAGTGCCAGTGCCGCCCCCGTTCGCCCCAGCCCCAGGACGTGCACGACGCCGCGTTCCCGCCTGTCCATGTAGTCCCGGCATGGTCCGCGGTGCAGGCCGAGCAGGGAGGAGTGTTCGGGTCGCAGCCGCTCAGCCCGGAATCCGTGGGTGCGCAGCTCCTCATCGTTAAGGAGCAAACCCTGCAGGCTCGCACAAATTTCGTTGACCCTTGATTCAGCGAGACCGAACTCCTGCGCCGCGGCCAAGGCCGTCCCGTCCGGAACGCCCTTGCGCAGGGCTTCGATGAAGCGCAGGTCGCCCGGCTGGAGTCCGTCGATGATGGTCCCGCCCGGACCTACGCCGATTTGGATGCTGCCGGCGCCCCTGCCAACCATGCGAAGACCGGGGTTGATGGTTGTCATGTCCGCCTCCGAAGGGGTCCTTGGTCCGGCCTGTCCCGCCGCGGCCGTTACCTTGTGATCTTGGCACAGTCACCCGGGGAGCGCCCGATGTTATCCACATCTGGCCGTTGTCCACAGTTTGGCCGGGCCGACTCGATTTCGGCCGGCCGGACGTTATACCGTCGAAGCATGTCAGACCAGCTTGCACATTCACACCAGGACCCCCGGCGGACCCCGATTGGGCGAGGCACCCCCGGGCCCTTGGGCGACTCCCTCTCGGCGCACCTGGCCTCCAACGGGGCACCGGTCGTGGTGCGGCGCACCCGGCGGCGCAAGAACGGCATTGCCGCCTTCTGGGAGGAAGGCCGTGCCGTGATTGCCGTGCCTTCGCGCATGAGCATCGAGGACGAACAGTACTGGGTGCCGCACATGGTTTCGCGGCTGGAGGGCGACATGCGTGCCAAGGCTGCCGGGGGGCGCGGCCGGGCGCCCGGCAGCGACGAAGCCCTCATGCGCCGGTGCCTTGACTTGTCGGCGACGTATTTGGGGTCACGGGCGGTGCCCGCATCCGTACGCTGGGTGACAAACCAGAACGGCCGCTGGGGCTCGTGCACCCATGCGCGCGGGACCATCCGGATTTCGCACCATGTCAAGGGCATGCCGGAGTGGGTGCTGGACTATGTTCTGTTGCACGAACTGGCCCACCTGATCCACCCCAACCACGGCGCCGGCTTCTGGGCCGAGCTTGACGGCTACGGGCAGCAGGAGCGAGCGAAGGCTTTCCTGGACGGCGCCTCGTTCGCCTCGGCCCGCAACATCCAGGGCATGGGCGCCGACATGGACGACGCCGGCCAGGACGGCCCGGGCTTCACCGTCCCGGAAGACGCCCAGGATGCCGATACGGTCCTGCGCCCCTGAAATAGTCCTGCGCCCCTGAAGGGTCAGCGGCGCAGGACCGCATCGGCATCCTCAGGGGCAGCTCATCCGGCGCCCGGCCCCTGCAGCGGCTATTTACCCGTTCCGGCGTCCCCGCCAGTGTCGGTACCGTCGTCGTCGGCACCCTCGTCTGCACCGTCGCCCTCGACCGCCGGCGGGGCGTCGAAGCCGCCGTCCAGCAGCTTGGCCAGGGCCGCGTCCACGTCGGAGTCGGACGCGTCGGCGGCTTTGCGGCGGGCGCTGAAGCCGGCTGCGTCGTCGAGGTCGGCGGAGGTGGGCAACAGGTCGGGGTGGGCCCAGATGGCATCGCGGCCGGCAATGCCGCGCTGTTCCTTAAGGGATGACCACAGTGCCGCTGCTTCGCGCAGCCGGCGGGGGCGCAGTTCCAGGCCCACCAGGGAGCCGAAGGCGTGTTCGGCAGGGCCGCCCGTGGCGCGGCGGCGCCGGATCGTCTCGCGGATGGCGGCGGCGGACGGCAGGTTGGCCGCCGCTTCGAAGGTGATTTCGTCGACCCACCCCTCAACCAGGGCCAGCGCGGTCTCCAATTTGGACAGCGCAGCCTCCTGCGAGGGTGTGCGGGCCGGCATGAACACGCCTTCCGACAGGGCCGCCTGCATGGCCTCCGGATTGCTCGGGTCCAGGTTGTGGGCCAGGTCCTCAATGCGGGACATGTCGATGTGGATGCCGCGGGCGTAGGACTCAATGGCACCCAGCAGGTGTCCCCGCAGCCAGGGGACCTGGACAAAAAGGCGCGCGTGGGCGGCCTCGCGCAACGCCAGGAAAAGGCGGATCTCCTGTTCCGGCACCTCCAGGCCTTCGCCGAACGCCTTCACGTTGGCCGGCAGCAGCGCCATTTGGAGGTCGGCCAACGGAATGCCGATGTCCGTGGAGCCGACCACTTCCTTGGCGAGAGCCCCCACCGCGGCACCGAGCTGCAGCCCGAACAGGGCGCCGCCCATGTTCTGCATCATGGACGCCGCCCCGCCCATCATGGACTTCATTTCTTCGGGCAGCTGTTCATTCATGGCCGTGGAGATGGCCAACGCGATGCTGTTGGCCACCGGTTCGGTGAGGCGCTGCCAGGTACCCAGGGTTTCCTCAACCCATTCGGCCCTGGACCAGGCCTTGCCGATGATCGAGGTGGCCGCCAGCTCGGTAAAAGGGTCCAGCCACATCTCGGCCAGCCGGAGCGCCTCGTCCACCTCGCGGGACTGTGCCGCGGTGACGGAGGGATCGTCCCCGGCGGCGGACTTGCGGGCGGCGTCGTGGGCCAACTCCCAGTTGACCGGGGTATCCGAGGAACTGTTCATCATGGACTGGACCTGGGATAACATCTGGGCCAGCACGTTGGGGTCCTCGGGCAGGCCGGCCGCCTTGGCCAGTTCGGCCGGGTCGAAGCCTTCCATGCCTTTGCCGCCCAGGAGGTTCGCGAGCATTTCAGACAGCGGATCCTTGGGCGTGTCGTCGTCGTCGTCGTCGTTGTTGGCTGGTGTGGAAGACATGGCGGCCCGATCGTTGCAGGGAGATGAAGCGAATGCCTTCACGTTACCGCCGCGGTGTGCGCTTGTCGCCCCACGGGTCACCGCTGTTCGCTACCGGCAAAGGCAGGGGAATTGTGTCCGATTTGGGCCGCCCGTGCCGCCCCGGGGATTCAGGGCAGGAACCCGGGCGGACACAGTAGGGTGGAGCTTGGTGCACGAGCCCAGGCCGCCTTCACGGGGCCGGCGTGGCACCGTGAAGGAAGTTGAGGGAACCTTGGAAGGGTTACTGAATTGAGCCAGGAGAACCAGGACGCGCCGCCCCGGCCTGCCGCGAAGGCGTGGGTCCGCGACGGGCGGGTGCCTCTCATGGTGGTCTCCGGTGTCATCGCCGCGGTCCTTGCGGTCGCCGCCATGACCATCCCCGCCCCGTACGTCATTGAATCCCCGGGCCCGGCCATCAACACGATTGGCAAGGTCAACGGCCAGCCGGTCATCAGCGTCACCGGCCACGACAGCTTCCCTGCCCCGTCCGGGACCCTGGACCTGACCACTGTCCACCTGACAGGCGGCCTGCCGGACAGTGAAATCAACATCTTTGAGGCCTTGCGCGCGTGGCTGACGTCGTCGGACACCCTCTACCCGGCAGAACTCATCTACGCGCCGGGCAGCAGCCAGGAGGCGGTGGACAGCGAAAATTCCGCCGCCATGACAGGTTCCCAGGAAAATGCGACGGCGGCCGCCCTGAAGGCTCTCGGCATTGGCTACAAGACGGTGCTGGCTGTTGCCTCGGTGCCTGCCGACGGCGCCTCCGCCGGCATTCTCAAGCCCGACGACGTCCTCCTCACCGTTGGCGGGAAGGACGTTACGGGGCTGGCCATGATCCAGGAGGCGCTGGCTGCCGGAAAGGGCACACCCGTGGAGGTGACCGTCCAGAGAAGTGGCGTGGACAAAACCGTCAGCGTCACGCCGCGCGGCGACAAGACCGGCAAATACCTTCTGGGCGTCTCCCTGCAAAACAAGTTCACTTTCCCCTTCAAGGTGGAGATCACCCTGAGCAATATTGGTGGTCCCAGCGCCGGCATGATGTTTGCGCTGGGCATCATGGACACGCTGACCAAGGGCGAGCTGACCGGTGGGAAGCACTTTGCGGGCACTGGAACCATCGACCCCGACGGCAATGTGGGCGCGATCGGCGGCATCGCACAAAAGATGGTGGGGGCCCGAAGCAGCGGGGCGGATTACTTCCTGGCGCCGGCAGCGAACTGCGGCGACGTGGTCGGGCACGTCCCGGACGGGCTTCATGTCGTCAAAGTCGCTACGCTGAAGGAAGCGCACGCCGCCGTGGCCGCCATAGGGGCGGGTGCGGACAGTTCCACACTGCCCATGTGTAAGTAACGATTGGGCATCATGGGGAACTTAGCAATCAGGCCGTTCGTGGCAGCAGTAGGACCCTGGCAGCAGTGCCGGGCGCAACACCGCACTGGCAATTCCCGAGAACCAGCAAACAGCAAACAGAGGTACGAGTGACATCCCGCCCAGCCCCTTCGCCGCAAAACTCCGCCAGGCCACGACGCCGCAGCGCACTGCTGCCGACCGTCATCGTGGTGGTGGCACTTGTCATTGGCCTGGTGATTTTTGCCGGCGTGTACACGGACATGCTCTGGTTCAGCCAGCTCGGCTATTCCACGGTGTTTTGGCGTGAAAAGCTGGCGAAGCTGTTGATCTTCGCCGTCGGATTCCTCATCATGGGCGCCGGCGTGTACTTCTCCATCAGGGTCGCCTACCGGGCCCGGCCGATTTACGCCCCGGACAATCAGCGCGATGACAACCTCAACCGCTACCAGGCGCAGTTGGAGCCCGTTCGCCGGATGGTGATGGTGGGGGTGCCCGTGGTGTTCGGGCTCTTTGCCGGCACCGCCGCCATGGCACAGTGGGAAAAGGTCCTGCTGTTCCTGTACCGCGAACCGTTTGGCAAGGCGGATCCCCAGTTTGGCCTTGACCTCAGCTTTTACACCAACACGCTGCCGTTTCTGGGCTTCGTAACGGGTCTGCTGATCAGCATCACGGTGGTCTCCTTCATCGCCGGGCTGCTCACCCACTACCTTTACGGTGCCGTCAGGCTGGCCGAACGCGGTATTTTCACGTCCCGCGCGGCGCAGATCCACATGGCCGTGCTGGCCGCCGTGTTCCTGGTCCTGCTGGGCATCAACTTCTGGCTCGACACCTACGGCACGCTGCAAAACAATGGCGGCTACCGTGCCGGTGCCATGTTCACCGACGTCAATGCCGTCATCCCCACCAAGGCCATCCTGGCGGCGGCCGCGATCATCGTGGCCGTCCTGTTCATCGTCGCAGCCTTCCTGGGCCGGTGGAAGCTTCCGCTCATCGGCACGGGCATGCTGGTCATCACGGCCATTGTGGCCGGCGGCATCTACCCCTGGGTGATCCAGTACACGCAGGTCAGGCCCACGGAGGGCACCGTCGAGGCGCCGTACATTTCCCGCAACATTGACTTCACCCGGCAGGCGTACGGACTCTCCGGCATGGAGGTCACCCCTTACAACGCCACCACGACGGCGACACCCGGGGCGCTGCGCCAGGACGCGTCCACCGTGGCCAGCATCCGCCTGCTGGACCCGAACCTGATTTCCTCCACGTTTGCGCAGCTGCAGCAGTACCGCCCCTATTACGAATTTCCCAAGACCCTCAATGTTGACCGCTACACCATTGACGGCAAGGTTCAGGATGCCGTGATCGCGGTGCGTGAACTGAACCCGAACGGCATCAACCCGGGCCAGCAGAGCTGGTACAACCAGCACCTGGTCTACACGCACGGCTACGGCGTGGTGGCAGCCTATGGAAACACGGTCACCTCCGACGGCAAGCCCGTCTTCATGCAGTCCGGCGTCCCGTCCACCGGCGTTCTCGGCACGGACACCAGCTACCAGCCGCGCATCTACTTTGGCCAGTCCATGTCCGAATACTCGATCGTGGGGGCACCCAAGGGCACCACGCCCGTGGAGCTGGACCGCCCGCAGGGGACCACCCCCGCTTCCAAGGACAGCGCAGACACCTCCGGGGAATCCATGACCACGTTCGCGGGCAGGGGCGGCCCGTCGCTGGGGAACTGGTTCAATCGGCTGATGTACGCCATGAAGTTCCAGTCCTCGGACCTGCTGCTGACCGACGGCGTCAACAGCGACTCGCAGATCCTGTACGACCGCACTCCCGCCGAGCGCGTATCCAAGGTGGCGCCGTACCTGACCATTGACGGCAATCCGTACCCGGCCATCGTCGACGGGCGGGTCAAGTGGATTGTGGACGGTTACACCACCAACTCTTCCTACCCGTACTCTCAGCAGCAGCAGCTTCAGGAAGCCACCACTGATTCGCTGACCAACTCCGGCGGGGTGGCGGCGCTGCCCAACGCCTCCATTAACTACATCCGCAACTCGGTCAAGGCAACCGTTGACGCCTATGACGGTTCGGTGGACCTCTATGCCTGGGACACCGAGGACCCGATCCTTAAGGCTTGGGAGAAGGTCTTCCCGGCGACGGTCAAGCCGTTTACGGCCATGTCCGGGGACTTGATGTCGCACGTGCGCTACCCGGAGGACCTGTTCAAGGTCCAGCGCGAGCTGCTGGGCCGCTACCACGTGACGGATGCCGGTAAATTCTATGCGAACCAGGAAGCGTGGAGCGTCCCGGATGACCCCACCACCAAGACCGTCGACAAGCAGCCGCCGTACTACCTGTCACTGCAGATGCCGGGTGAAACCAAGACTGCATTCTCGCTGACCACCGACTTCATCCCGCAGTTGGTCACGGGCACCGAATCGCGCAACATCCTGTACGGTTTCATGGCCGCCAACGGTGACGCCGGCAACGTCAAGGGTGTCAAGGGCCCGGACTACGGCAAGCTGCAATTGCTGGAGCTGCCTGTGGACACCCAGGTGCCCGGTCCCGGCCAGGTGCAAAACACGTTCCTGTCCGATCCCACCGTTTCCGAACAGCTGAACGTGTTGAAGCTCGGCCAGTCCGATGTCATCAACGGCAACCTCCTGACGCTGCCGATGGGTGGCGGCCTGCTCTACGTCCAGCCGATCTACGTGCAGTCCACAGGCTCGACGTCGTACCCCACACTGCAGCGCGTACTGGTCGCCTTTGGCGACAAGATTGGCTATGCAGCCACGCTCAACGACGCACTGGACCAGCTCTTTGGCGGCAACTCCGGTGCGCAGGCCGGCGATGCCGGGGTCCAGAAGGAACCCGGGTCTGCAGGCAGCTCCGCCAGCGGGGCCGGCGGCGCCGCGGGCAGCAACGCCGCACTGGCCAAGGCGCTCAACGACGCGAACCAGGCGCTGAAGGCAGGCCAGGCGGCACTGGCCAAGGGCGACTTCGCCGCCTACGGCACCGCCCAGAAGCAGCTTCAGGCAGCCATCGCCGCAGCCCTCGCCGCCGAAAGTGCCAGCGCCAAGCCGAGCGCAGCGCCCAGCGCGGCACCGAGCGTCAAGCCCTAGGGGACAGGGCGGCCCGGCGGGTGCGGGCCCGGACAATCACGCATTGTTCGGTCCTGCACCCCTGCATGAACCACCCCTGCAGGAACGCGAGACCAAGGTCACGCACGCTTGGTTTGGCGACCGGGCCGGGAGCAGCGTAGAGTAAATAGCACATCGCGGGGTGGAGCAGTTCGGTAGCTCGCCGGGCTCATAACCCGGAGGTCACAGGTTCAAATCCTGTCCCCGCAACCAAGAATGCAGTTAGTCCCCGGAAACGGGGACTAACTGCTTTAACCGCACCTTTTTCGGTGCCGCAGCTGTCCCGGGTGCCTGCAAGGCGCCGGATCAAGCCCCGTTCCCACAGGATCCAGCAGGACAGTCACCCCGAGTTGTCGGCGCCCGGCGTACAGTGGGCGGAGACGGCAACCCTGGAGGGACTGCGGAAATGGCACCTGAAGAAACTGCACGGCACGGGCCGGGGAGCCTGGCCGGCAAAACCATGCTCATGTCCGGCGGTTCCCGCGGCATCGGCTTGGCCATCGCCCTGCGGGCCGCCCGGGACGGGGCGAACGTGGTGCTCATTGCCAAGACGGACAAGCCCGATCCGCGCCTGGAGGGCACCATCCACACGGCAGCGGCCGCGATCGAGGCCGCGGGAGGGCGGGTGCTGGCCATCGTGGGGGACGTGCGCTCCGATGAGACTGTCTCCCGGGCCGTGGAAGGGGCGCTGACGGCGTTCGGGGGCATCGACGTCGTGCTCAACAACGCCAGCGTGCTCTCACTGGCAGGGACGCTGGAGGTCACCCCCAAGCGATACGACCTCATGCAGGACGTGAACGTGAGGGGCAGCTACATGCTGACCCGGGCAGCGCTGCCGCACCTGCTCACGGCGGAAAACCCGCACATTTTGACGCTCAGCCCGCCGCTGAACCTGGACCCCAAATGGCTGGGCGCCCACCCCGCCTACACGCTGGCGAAGTACGGGATGACACTGTGTGCGCTGTCCTTCGCGGCCGAATTCGCCCGGCGGGGTGTGGCCTCCAATGCGCTGTGGCCGCGCACCACCATCGCCACGGCCGCGGTGGCGAACATCCTGGGCGGGGAGGAGATGATGCGGCGTTCGCGCAAGCCGGAGATCATGGCCGACGCCGCACACGCCATCTTGACCACGCCCGGACGCACGCTGACGGGGCAGGCCATCATCGACGAGGAACTGCTGCGTTCCCGCGGCACGACCGATTTTGCCCGGTACGCCGTCGACCCGGCCGCGGAGCTGATGCTCGACCTCTACGTGGACCTCTAGATGGTCCCCTAAGTGGACCCCTAAAGTACGTGGCCCCTAAAGTACGACGCCGGCACCCGATGGCCAGGCCCCGTTGTCAGGGGATGGGCCGTTGCCAACGAAGGGGACTGCGTCGCGGACAATGACGCGCAGCGTGCCGGCCAGCAGGGAATGCACCTGCGGGCGGGTGAGTGTCCTGCGCAGCAGCCATTCCCGGGCGCTGCTGCGCGCCAGGTGGGCGTACACGCGCATCATGGCCCGGACCTGATCCTGGCCGGAGCTGCGCCCCGAGAGCCCCATCGCTTCCATGAGCCGCTCCACGGAGTCGTTCTCCGCCTTGAGCAGGATGCGTTCAAGGTCCGGGTCCCGCCCCAGGCCCGCCGATCCGAGCGCCAGCCATGTCCCCCCGGTGTGCTCCAGCGTGTCCAGAAACCAGGTGACGGAGGCGTCGATCCGGTCCTGGAGGGTGCCGTCCGGCAGTGCCGCCACGGCCAGCCCGGACACGGTTGAATTCAACCGGACCACCTCCAGGTACAGCTGGCGCTTGTTGCCGAAGTAATGGTTGACCAGGCCGCGGGCCACGCCGGCCGCCGCGGCGATGTCGGTGGCGGAGACGTCCTCGTAGGGCCGTTGGGCGAACAGTTTTTCGGCGCACGCGAAGATCTGCCGGCGGCGTTCCTCCGGGCTCAGCCGTTGCCGCGCCTGCTCCGGGCGTTCAACGCCGCACCCATCCCCGGCTGTGGCTCCCGGTGCTGTGGCTCCCGGGGCACTGTTAGTGGGGGCTTTGGCCCCCGTCACGGCGCAGCCCGAAGGAACGGTGCAGCCCGAAGGAAGGAACCCCGGCGCCCGGCTGGACAGGAAGAACGGAATCCGTCGGGTGGCGCCGCGACGACGCAGGAAGGGCCGGGGGCCACGCTTGCCCCCGCGACCGTGCGGTCGATGCCTGTGGAGCTGGTCATTGGGACCGCTTTTCCTTCCAACTCCGGCTAACACCGGAGGACTATTGACACGGTGTCAATAGTTCTGGAACATGGGCAGTATGTCAACCACCTTGTTCTCCGCCAGCTGGATCGATGAAGATCTGGCCGACGTCGGACGCTTGCTGCAGGACTTCTTTGTCAAGGAAGTCGCCCCCCGGGAGGAAAAGTTCCGTGCGCAGGGCTTTCCCGATCGGGAGCTGTACGAGCGCGCCGGTGAGCTGGGCCTGTGCGGCATGAGCATCCCGGAGGCCTACGGCGGGGGAGGAGGCACCTTCGCCCATCTGGCGCTGCTGCTGCAGGAACAAACGGCGGCAGGTGCCGGCAGCCTGGGTTTTGCCGTCAGCGAGGGCATCGTGGCACACTACCTGCTCGCCTACGCCACGGAGGAACAAAAGGTGCGCTGGCTTCCCAAGCTGTGCAGCGGCGAGTGGGTCGGCTCCATCGCCATGACCGAACCCGGCACCGGTTCCGACCTGCAGGCCATTGCCACCCAGGCCCGCCGCGACGGGGACCAGTACGTGGTCAACGGCTCCAAGACTTTCATTTCCAACGGCCGGCTGTGCGATCTGGCCGTGATCGCCGTGAAGACCGACAGCACCATGGGTGCCAAGGGCATCTCACTGCTCGTGGCGGAGGTTGGCGCGGACACGCCCGGCTTCACCCGCGGCCGCAACCTGGAAAAGATCGGACTGAAAGGCCAGGACACCTCGGAACTGTTCTTCGAAGACCTGCGCATCCCGGCGGGGAACATCCTGGGCGGCGCGGAAGGGCTCGGCTTTTACCAGCTGATGGCCCAGCTGCCCCAGGAACGGCTCATCACCGCCATCCTGGCCCAGTCCATCAGTGAGGCCGCCGTCACGGCGGCACTGGAATACACCAAGACGCGCGAGGCCTTCGGCAAGCCGCTCTTTGACCTCCAAAACACCCGCTTTGAGCTGGCCGAATGCGCCACCATCACCCGGGTCAACCGGGTTTTCCTGGACGACTGCATCACCAGGCATGTTGCGGGAGGGCTCGATGCGGCCGCGGCGTCCATGGCCAAGTACTGGATTACGGAGCGGACCGGGGAGGTGGTGGACCGCTGCCAGCAGCTCTTTGGCGGATACGGCTACTGCGTGGAGTACCCCATCGCCGGCATGTACACGGACAACCGGGTGCTGCGAGTGCTGGCTGGCGCCAACGAGGTGATGAAGGAACTCATCGCCCGCTCGCTGTAACCCCCACCACCGAACAACCACCGAAAGGACTTGGCCCGCCGTGAGTGCACCAGGATCAACGGAAGCATTTGTCTACGACGCCATCAGGACCCCGCGCGGGCGCGGCAAGAAGGGCTCGCTGCACGGCACCAAGCCCGTGGACCTGGTGGTGGGGCTCATCGACGAGCTGCGCACGCGCCACCCCGGACTGGACGAGAACCTCATCGACGACCTCATCCTTGGTGTGGTCTCCCCGTTGGGCGACCAGGGCGCGGTCATTGCCCGGACCGCCGCCCTGGCGGCCGGCATGCCCACCACCGTGGCCGGGCTGCAGATCAACAGGTTTTGCGCTTCCGGGCTGGAAGCGGTGAACATCGCAGCCCAAAAAGTCCTCTCGGGCTGGGACCGGCTGATCATCGCCGGCGGCGTGGAATCCATGTCCCGCGTGCCCATCGGTTCCGACGGCGGCGCCTGGGCCATGGACCCGGCCACCAACTACGACACCTACTTTGTGCCCCAGGGCGTGGGGGCGGACCTGATCGCCACCACCGAAGGCTTCAGCCGCACCGACGTTGACACGTACGCCGTACGTTCGCAGCAGCTGGCTGCCCGGGCCTGGCAGGAAGGCCGCTTCGCCCGTTCGGTGATCCCCGTGCGGGACCGCAACGGCCTGGTGGTCCTGGACCACGACGAGCACATGCGTCCCCAATCCACGGTGGAGTCGCTCGCCGCGCTCAAGCCGTCGTTCGCGGCCATGGGCGGGGCCGGTGGTTTTGACGCCGTCGCCCTGCAAAAGTTCCACACCGTGGAGCGCATCAACCATGTCCACACCGCCGGGAACTCCTCCGGCATTGTTGACGGCGCAGCCCTGGTCCTGGTGGGCAGCGGCGGGATGGGGAAGCGGCTGGGCCTGGCGCCCCGGGGCAGGGTCGTGGCCACGGCCACCTCGGGCGCGGACCCGACCATCATGCTCACCGGCCCCACGCCGGCCACCCAAAAGCTGCTGAAAACGGCAGGCCTCACCGTGGGTGACATTGACCTGTTCGAGATCAACGAGGCGTTCGCCGCCGTCGTTCTCAAGTTCCAAAGGGACCTGGGCATCCCGGAGGACAAGCTGAACGTGAACGGCGGCGCCATCGCCATGGGGCACCCCCTGGGCGCCACGGGGGCGATGATCCTGGGCACCGTGCTGGACGAGTTGGAACGCCGCGACGCCCGCCGGGCGGTCATCACGCTGTGCATTGGCGCCGGCATGGGCGTGGCAACCTTGATTGAAAGGGTTTGAGAATGAGAAACACCATCCGCTGGGAGCAGGACGCCGACGGCGTGGTCATCCTGACCATCGACGATCCGGACCAGTCGGCCAACACCATGAACGACGCCTACACCTCCTCGATGCAGGCTGCCGTGGCACGGCTGGGGGCCGAACGGGACTCCGTCACCGGCGTCATCCTCACCTCCGCCAAAAAAACATTCTTTGCCGGCGGCGACCTGAACGACCTGGTGGCGGCCGGGCCGGACGACGCCGGGAGGGTCTTCGAGCTGGGAACGGCGATCAAGGCACCGCTGCGCTCGCTGGAAACGCTGGGCCGTCCCGTGGTGGCCGCCCTCAACGGGGCAGCACTCGGCGGGGGACTGGAAATCGCCTTGGCGGCGCACCACAGGATCGCCGCTGACACCCGGGGCTCCGCCATCGGATTTCCGGAAGTCACGCTGGGCCTGCTGCCCGGCGGCGGCGGCATTGTCCGCACGGTCCGGCTCATGGGCGTCGCCGACGCCGTCACTAAGGTACTGCTGCAAGGCCGGCGGTTCACGCCGCAAGAAGCCATGGCGCTGGGACTGGTGGACGAGGTGGTGGACACGGTGGCCGAACTCGTCCCAGCCGCCAAGGCCTGGATCGCCGCCCACCCGAATGCCGTCCAGCCCTACGACGTGGCAGGCTACAGGATCCCCGGCGGAACGCCCGCCGATCCCGCGTTTGCCGCTGTCCTGCCCTCCTTCCCCGCCACCCTCCGCAAACAGCTCAAGGGCGCCAACTACCCGGCCCCGCGCGCGATCCTGGCGGCCGCCGTTGAAAGCACCCAGGTGGACATTGACACGGCGCTGGAGATCGAATCGCGCTATTTTGTCGAAGTGGCCACGGGGCAGGTCTCCACCAACATGATCAAGGCGTTCTTCTTCGACATGGCACACATCACGGCCGGCGGCAGCCGCCCGCAGGGCTTTGAGCGGCACACGGCGAAAAGGGTGGCCGTGCTGGGCGCAGGCATGATGGGTGCCGGCATCGCCTATGTGTGCGCGCGCGGCGGCATGGAGGTCATCCTCAAGGACGTTTCCCTGGAAGCGGCGGAGCACGGCAAGGCACGCTCGCGTGAGGTGACCGGTCAGGCCGTGGCACGGGGCAGGTCCACGCCGGAGGCGGCGCAGGAGCTGCTGGCCAGGATCACCCCCACGGCGGACGCCGCGGACGTGGCCGGCGTGGACCTGGTCATCGAGGCGGTCTTTGAAAACGCCGAGGTTAAGCAGCAGGCGTTTCAGGAAGTCGAAGGCCTCGTGGCCGCCGGCGCCGTGCTGGGATCCAACACGTCCTCGCTGCCCATCACGGAACTGGCCGCAGGAGTCAAGGACCAGCCGAACTTCATCGGCCTGCACTTTTTCTCCCCGGTGGAAAAGATGCCGTTGCTGGAAATCATTGCCGGCAACAACACCTCCGAGGCAACCCTTGCCAAGGCCTTTGACATTGCGCAGCAGATCGGCAAGACCCCCATTGTGGTTAATGATTCCCGCGGCTTTTTCACCAGCCGCGTCATAGGCACGTTCCTGAACGAGGCGATCGCCATGGTGGGGGAGGGCATCTCCGCGGTGACCGTAGAGCAGGCAGGGGCGCAGGCAGGCTACCCGGCCCCGCCGCTGCAGCTCGCCGACGAGCTGAACCTCACCCTGATGTCCAAGATCCAAAAGGAGACCAAGGCCGGCCTGGCACACGACGGCGGCCGGCAAAAGTACCAGCACCACGTGGCCTACGATCTTCTGGACCGGATGATCAGTGAGTTCGGGCGCAAGGGCAAACTTGGCGGAGCCGGCTTCTACAACTACGCCGACGGCCACCGCACCGGGCTCTGGGAGGGTCTGGCTGAACACTGGGGCGGCACAGCGGAGATCCCGTTCCACGACCTGCAGGAACGGATGCTTTTTGCCGAGTCCCTGGAAACCGTGAAATGTCTGGATGAGGGTGTGCTGCGCAGCGTTGAGGAAGCCAACATCGGCTCGATCCTGGGCATCGGCTTCCCCGGCTGGACGGGCGGGGTGGTCCAGTTCATGAACGGCTACAGCGGCGGTCTTCCGGGATTCGTGGCCCGGTGCCGTGAGTTGGCGGCCCGCTACGGTGACAGGTTCCTGCCCCCGGCGTCGCTGGCGGGGAAAGCCGAAAACGGCGGGAGCTGGTGATGCCCGCGCCAGGTGGCACCGGGCCCGTGCACGGGGGGTGGAAGGCCTTCTCGGTGGATCGGACGACGGCGCCGGGTATCGCCGTCGTCCGGCTTACCGGGCCCGGCAGGGGCAACATGATGGGCCTGGATTTCTGGGCCGAGCTACCCGATGTCTTTGCCACCCTCGACGCCGATGAATCCGTCCGTGCCGTGGTCCTCACCGGCGCCGGAGCCCAGTTCAGTGTGGGGTTGGACGTCCAGGAGGTGCTCGGGACCCGGCTGGCGGCGCTGGGGCGGGGTGCCCCGGCACAGGCGGCGCAACGCAGGGAACTGCTGCGCGTGATCGGCCGGATGCAGGACGGCGTCAGCTCCCTGGCACGGTGCGCCAAGCCGGTCATCGCCGCGGTTTCCGGCTGGTGCATAGGGGGCGGCGTGGACCTGATCAGTGCCGCGGACGTGCGCCTGGCCTCGGCCGACGCCCGATTCAGCATCCGCGAGGCGAAGGTGGCGATCGTGGCCGACGTCGGCAGCCTGCAACGGCTGCGCGGCATCATTGGCGAGGGCCAATTGCGCGAGCTGGCCCTGACCGGCAAGGACATTACGGCGTCGCGGGCCGAGAAGATCGGCCTGGTCAATGACGTCCATCCGGACGCGGCGACGCTCCTGGCCGCGGCGCTGGCGATGGCGGCGGAGATGGCGGCCAATTCGCCGCTGGCCGTGGCCGGGACCAAGGCCGTGCTCAATGAGGGCCGTGAAGAGCGCATTGCGCGCGGGCTGCGGCACGTGGCGCTGTGGAACTCGTCGTTTCTGCACAGCGAAGACCTGGTGGAGGCCGTGGCCGCGCTGGGGGAGCGGCGGCCGGCAGAATTCCACGGCCGGTAGCGCCATGGGCGGGCCGTTGCACGGATTAAAGGTGGTGGAGCTCGCCGCCCTCGGGCCTGCACCCCATGCCGGGATGATGCTCGCGGACCTGGGCGCCGAGGTGGTGCGCGTGGTCGGGCCCGCCCCGCCAGTGGGCGGGTACGACGTCGACACCCACCTCCAGCGCTCCCGCACCACCGTGCGGGCAGACCTCAAGGACGCCGGCGGCCTGGCCGCCGTGCGCGCGCTGGTGGACGTGGCCGACGTCCTGCTGGAGGGCTTCCGGCCGGGCACCACCGAACGCCTGGGCCTGGGCGCACGGGAGTGCCTGGCATCCAACCCGCGCCTGGTTTACGCCCGCATGACCGGTTGGGGCCAGGACGGGCCCCTGGCGCCGCGGGCAGGGCACGACATCAACTACCTTGCCCTTAGCGGCGTCCTTCACGCGACTGGTCCGGCGGCCCTGCCCATCCCGCCGCTGAACCTGGTGGGCGACTTTGGCGGCGGCTCCATGCTGGTGCTCACCGGCATCCTGGCTGCGCTGTGGGAACGGGATCGCTCCGGCCGCGGCCAGGTGGTGGACGCGGCGATGGTGGACGGCGTCGGAGTCCTGTCACAGCAGATCCTGGAACTGCGCAGCGTGGGGATGTGGAGCGACACCAGGGGCGCGAACCTGCTGGACGGTGGTGCACCTTTCTACCGCTGCTACGGGTGTGCCGGCGGGGGATTCGTTGCCGTAGGTGCCATCGAACCGCGGTTCTATGCCCAGCTGCTGGACGGGCTCGGGCTTGGCGGCAGGGCCGGGGACGGGGCTGGCAACGAGCTGCCGGGGCGGGAGGACCCCGCGCAGTGGCCCGCGCTCGCCGAAGTGCTGGCCCGGGCGTTTGCCGTCCGCACCCGGGACGAGTGGGCCCGCCGCTTTGCCGGCACGGACGCCTGCGTCACTGCGGTGCTCAGCTACGCCGAGGCGGCCGGACACCCGCACCTGGCGGCCCGAGGCACATACTCCGGCTCCGACCACCGCGTGGTGGCCGCCCCGGCGCCAAGGTTTTCGCGCTCGCGGGCCACCAGCCCCGGCAGCGCAGTCCCGGCCGGCACCAGTCCTGCCGGCACCGACATCGGCACCATCACCAGATCCTGGAAGGCACCATGACCACCGTCACCGGACACGCACAGTTCACCGCCTGGCAGAACAAGGCCATGCCACCGGTGGAGGAGGTGCGCCCCGGCGTCGGACATCACGGGGGTGGTGGTGACGCACCACCAACCTGACCACCTGGGCATGGCGGCACGCCTGCGGGCAGGCGGGAACGCATGGATGGCGCTGGGTGGACATGAGCCCGTACCGTCACAGTTTTCACTTGACATTGCGCAGTTTGTGGCCGGGGACCGGGCCCAGTACACGGCCTGGGGCGTGCCGGCGGAACAGCTGGGATCAATCACCTTCCGGGCCGGGGAGTGGGGGGAACTGCGCACCATCGCGGATCCGGAAATCCGGCTGACCGACGGGGCGCGGCTTCCCCTTGCCGGGCTTGACGTGCACGTCCTTCCAACGCCCGGGCACACGCCGGTACACCTCTGCCTCATTGATTCGAAGGACCGGCTGATCCTGACCGGCGACCACGTGCTGCCGCTCATCACCCCGCACCTCCCACTGGAAGCCCACGGCCCGGAAAACCCGGTGGCCGACTACCTCACGTCCCTCGATGCCATGGCTGTTGGCGCTGACATGGAGGTCCTCCCCGCCCACGAGTACCGCTTCCGGCCTGCCCGCACGCGTCGCCGAACTGAAGGCCCACACGCTGGAGCGGTCCGTCGAGATGCGCACGGTGCTGGCCGCAGGGCATGCCACAACTGTGTGGGACGTGGCCCGACAGTTGACGTGGTCCCGCGGCTTTGGATCGCTGCCCCGCTTTGCGCTGCGCCTGGCGCTGGCCGAGACCGCCAGCCATAATGAAGGATGGCGTCGCGTTGCAGAAACAAAATCAGCCGGGTCCCTGAACAGGCCCCTGCAGTCCCGGGGAAGGAATGAGACGATGAACGCCTACTCGTACCAGGAAGGCGTCTTGGATTCGTTGGCCGAGTCGATGCGGCCCGTCAGCGTCCGGGCAAGTGACGGTTCAACCGTTGGCGTCATCACCCGGGGTGCGATTCCCGGCTGCGAAGCCACGGGGACCTTCGAATTTGCGCCGCGGACGGGGCAGAACACGCTCATGGGCGTGCGCAAGGGAACCCTCCGAACCGCCCTGTCACGACTGCTCAGGCCCCGCTACGCGATCGTCCATGACAACAGGGCCGACGAGTTTGTGGAACTCCTTGGCGAGAATTTCCTTTACTTCGCCGTCAGTGGGGCACTGCAGGGCCGAAAGATCAAGGCCCGGGAAGATTGGGACGGCTCCGTGGAAGTAACGTCCCAAGGAGTGGAAATCGGCCGTTTTCACCCGGGCGGCCTGCTGGCCGAAACACGGGTGGAGGTGGCGAAGTTCATGCCGGGCTCGGCGGGTTTCGGGCTCATGGTCCTATTGCCGTTTATTCACCGAATCTACAAGGACGAATCAGATGCCTTGGCTTCGCTGTTCGGGTAATGGCTCGCGTGTCGGGTGCCCTTCGATTCCGGGATCAGCAGCGCGTGCCCATTTCATGGACACGGACGCGTTGTTCCAATCACGGGTTAACACTCCCTTGCTTGCGCAGGAGCCCCTTGAAGCGGCAACACCGTGGGTGAGTTGAGCCCATCGCGTGGCCGGGCCGCGCGGTCTCGGGTCCTGGCACAGCCCGGCGTGCTCTACGTATGGGTCACTGTGGTGGCAATTCTGGGCGTTTTCGGGCTCTACCCGCATATTCACTCCACTTGGGCCGCGGCCGTTGCGCAGGTCCTTGCCTATGGCATGATGGTTCTCCCATTCTCGTTTGGGCTCGAACGACGTTTCACGACTTCACCTCGCCACGGTGCAGGGTCACGGGATCGAGGTGAAGGGGATTGCTGGCCGGCTTGGGGCCACGGCTGTCGGTGAGGAGGTCGCCTTTCGGGGGTTCATGGGGGACCTGATGGGACAGGCGCGGTGGGGTGCGCCGCGGGTGATCGCCGTCGATGTCGTCGCAGTCACGCTCTGGCACATCCCCTCAATGCTTGCCGGCTCGAGTTTGGCCCCGGTGGGAACCTTCGCCGCGCTTCTCCTGCTTGGCCTGATTCTGTGCATCCTGCGACTGGCAACCCGCAGCCTTTTGCTCCCCGCTGCCGCGGACTTTGCCGTGGACATCTTCTGAACCAATGACATGGCGGGGGCTGCAACATTTTCCTGCCAGCCCAACGTGGTGGTTCTGCCGCGCCGGACACGATCGGATCAGGCTCCGGTGTCACCAGGGGGCCACACCGACACCAGGAACAGGGGCAGTGAACCGTTCGGGACCCTCCGGAGCCGATGGCTGGGGTTTTACAGCGGGTCCGGGTGCGGGCCGGGGTCGGTGAAGTCGCCCGAGGCGCGGCGGAAGCGGGCCAGGATCCCCGTCATGTGCCGGAGCTCCTCCGGGGGGATGCCGGGCCGTTCAAACACCTGCCCGTTGAGTGCCGCGGTGGCTTCCTCGACAAGGGCCCGTCCGGATGTCGTCAGCACCACCAGTGTGGCCCGGCCGTCGGTGGGGTGCGCCTCACGGCGGACAAAGCCGTCCCGTTCCAGCCGGTCCACCACATTGGTGATGCTGGTGGGGTGCACCTGCAGGCGGGCGCTGGCGCTGGCCATCGGCAGGGCACCGCCGCGCGTGAAGGAAAGCAGCCGCAGCAGTTCCAGCCGGGCGTAGGAGAGGCCCAGCGGCTTGAGGACGGTGTCAACCCGGCTGTACATGAGCTGGTGGGCGCGCATGACCGAGGAAAATGCGGCCATGCCGTCCGCGGCATCCGCCCAGCCGTGGGCGATCCACTGCCGTTTTGCCTCCGCAATGGGGTCCATGGGCAGGGGGGATGCGGGGGCCATCGGGGTGTCTCCTTTCTGGCGGCGACAGTTCCGGAGTCACTAAGTCCGTCAGCAACAATTTACTCGGTGTACCTAGCAAATGCTAGCAGTTCCTAGTAATCTGGCGGAAGAACACTTTCCAGCGAAGGGGCTGTCCATGAAGATCGTCGTACTGATCAAGCAGGTGCCGGACACCGCGGACGAACGCACGCTAGACCCCGCCACCGGATGGCTCAACCGCGACGCCGGGGACAACATCGTCGATGAGATCAACGAACGCGCACTGGAGGTGGCACTGCGCGTGAAGGACCATGACAAGTCCACCGAGGTGGTGGTGCTGGCCATGGGGCCCGTTGAGGCGGCCAAGGCCATCCGCAAGGCGCTGTCCATGGGGGCGGACTCCGGCATCCACGTCCTTGACGATTTGCTGTCCGGCGCCGATGCCGCCCGCACGGCCGCGGTGCTGGCAGCTGCCGTCAGGGACGCCGGCGCTGACGTCATCCTGGCCGGCAACGAGTCCACCGACGGCCGCGGCGGCGTGGTGCCGGCGATGGTGGCCGAACACCTTGGCCTGCCGTTCGCAGGGTCCCTCTCCTCCCTGGAGCTGGCCCCTGGAAGGGCTTCCGGGGAGCGGGCGGACGATTCCGGCACGCTGTCCGTCAGTGTCGGACTGCCCGCCGTGGTGACTGTGACCGAGCGCACCGCAGAGGCCCGTTTCCCCAATTTCAAGGGCATCCTGACGGCCAAACGCAAGCCGGTGGCGACGCTTTCCGTGGCCGGCCTGGACGTGCCGGCCACCCCCGCCCGCGCCGTCATCGTCTCCCACAGCGAGCGCCCGCCGCGCGTTGCCGGCACCAAGGTCGTGGACGACGGCAGCGCCGGCACGCTCCTGGCGGACTACCTCATTGAAAACCGTTTGGTCTAGGAAGGGCTGGGCATGGTAAACATTGTCGCTTTTATTGAACTGACCCGCCAGGGTGGCGTGGCCGCCTCGGCCCGGGGGCTGCTGGCGGTCGCTGCGTCGCTGGGGACGCCCGTGGCCGTCGTGGCGTCGCCGGCCATACTGGCGGACGACGTCGTCACCCACCTGGGCGAGCTCGGTGCAGCAGCGCTGTTCCAGGCGGTCGGGCCGGACGCCGCCGACGTGCTGGGGACCCCGGCCGTGGATGCCCTCGAGCAGGCCGTCGCTGCGCTGGCGCCTGCCGCCGTGCTGGCGGCCAGCTCTGCGGACGGCCGTGAGGTCGCCGCCCGGCTGGCCGTGCGGACCGGCGGTGCCCTGCTGGCGGACGCCGTTTCCGTCCGGGCCGCCGGGGACGGGATCGTGGCCGGGCACTCGGTCTTTGGCGGGGCCTATGTGGTGGAATCGACGGTGGAGGGCGGGCTGCCCGTCATCACCGTCCGCCAGGGCGCCGTCGAAGGCAGTGCTCCCGCGGCAACGCCGCGGGTCACCACCGTGGAGCTGCGCCCCGCCGCGGGCGCCCGGATCGACGCCGTCAACGATTCCCCGTCCGCGGCGGGCCGGCCGGAACTGCGCGGAGCCAAGACAGTGGTCTCCGGCGGGCGAGGGCTCGGCTCCAAGGAGAACTTCGTGCTTGTGGAACAGCTGGCGGACGCCCTCGGCGCGGCGGTCGGGGCCTCGCGCGCCGCCGTCGACGCCGGCTTCGTGGAGCAGGGGGCACAGGTGGGCCAGACAGGGGTCAGCGTCTCGCCGCAGCTGTACATAGCACTGGGCATCTCCGGGGCCATCCAGCACCGGGCCGGCATGCAGACCGCCAAGACCATCGTCGCCATCAACAAGGATGCGGACAGCCCCATTTTTGACGTGGCGGACTACGGCATTGTGGGCGACGTGTTCAAGGTGGTGCCACAATTGATCGACGGGCTGGCGGCCCGGGCACACCAGGGCTGACGGCCTGTTACGGCCGATGGCCCGATCCGCCCCTGTACCTGTTAGACATGGACGGTAAACGCCACAGGCGGTTTGCGGGCCTACATGGCAGTGGAAACGTTTTTGAAAGAGGTTATTGAATTCATGTCGACCCCCACGAAGAAGCGGGCCGGGAGCAAGTGGGCCAAACCGGCCCTTGTTGCCGGCGCCATTGTGATCGGACTGCTGGTCCTGGTGCTCGCCGCGCGTTGGTTCACCGGCCTCGACGGCGTGCAGTCGTGGATGAAGAGATACCCGGGGCAGTCGGAGCTTCCGGCAGGTGCGCCCGTCGGCTTTCCGGCGTGGTTGGGCTGGCAGCACTTTTTGAACATGTTCTTCATCATCCTGATCATCCGTTCCGGCTGGCAGGTGCGCACATCCAAGCGGCCACCCGCACACTGGACCCGCAACAACAAGGGCCGTTTCAGAACCAGGAACGCACCAACCAAGATCAGCCTGGACCTGTGGTTCCACCTGAGCCTGGATGCCTTGTGGGTGCTCAACGGACTCATTTTCATCATCGTCATATTCGTGACGGGGCAGTGGCTGCGCATTGTGCCGACCCGCTGGGACGTGTTCCCCAACGCCGTTTCCGCCGGGTTGCAGTACCTGTCCCTGAACTGGCCCATGGACAACGGCTGGGTGAACTACAACGCACTGCAGCTGTTGACCTACTTCATCACGGTGTTCATCGCCGCGCCGCTGGCCATCATCACCGGCCTCCGCATGTCCGGTGCGTGGCCGAAGGATGCCCGGACGGTGAACAGGATCTACCCCATCGGGGCCGCACGCATGGTGCACTTCCCGGTCATGGTTTATTTTGTGCTGTTCATTCTTGTCCACGTGACCTTGGTGCTGGCCACGGGGGCGCTGCGCAACCTGAACCACATGTATGCCGCGAGCGACGCCATCAACTGGTGGGGCTTTGGCATCTTTGCCTTCTCCCTGCTGGTCACCGCCGGCGCTTGGGTCGCGGCCCGACCCCTCTTTCTGAGGCCGATCGCCTCGCTGACCGGAAAGGTCACCAAGTAAACTTCCCTGCCCGGCCCACCGGCGCCGGGCAGGGAACCGGGACGGGTTGAAGAACAACCCGGAATGTGTCAAAGGAGACGCCATGGAAAACCTCACCGAAGACCAGCAGGCTGTTGTGGAGATGGTGCGCGACTTTGCGGCCACGGCGCTGGCGCCGCACGCGGGCGAATGGGACGAGCGGAAGCATTTTCCCGTTGATGTCCTGGCTGAGGCGGGCACCCTCGGCATGGGCGGAATCTACGTGGGGGAGGAGTACGGAGGCTCCGGGCTGACCCGCACCGAGGCGGTGCTGATCTTCGAGGAACTGGCAGCCGCCGACCCCTCCATCGCCGCCTACATCTCCATCCACAACATGGTCGCCTGGATGGTGGACGCGTTCGGCAATGACACCCAGCGTGCGGCCTGGCTGCCCGGCCTGACATCCATGAAGGAATTGGGCAGCTACTGCCTGACGGAACCCGGCGTGGGCTCCGATGCTGCGGCCCTCTCCACCCGGGCAGTGCGCGACGGTGATGATTACCTCATCAACGGCACCAAGCAGTTCATCTCCGGCGCCGGCTCCTCCGCCTGGTACGTCGTCATGGCACGCACCCAGGACACCGGCAGCCACGGCATTACGGCCGTCGTGGTCCCGGACGGCACGCCGGGGCTGTCCTTCGGCGCCGAGGAAAAGAAAATGGGGTGGCGTTCCCAGCCCACCCGCCAGGTGGTCCTTGAGGACGTCCGCGTGCCCGTCTCCAACCGCCTCGGCGAGGAGGGCGACGGCTTCATGATCGCCATGAAGGGCCTCAACGGCGGCCGCGTCAACATTGGCGCCTGCTCGTTGGGCGGCGGCCGGGCCGCCTTCCACAAGTCCGTGGCCTACCTCAAGGAGCGCCAGGCGTTTGGCGGTCCGCTGATCAAGCAGCAGCACCTGCTCTTTGAACTGGCTGACATGGACACGGAACTGGAAACGGCCCGCACCATGTTGCTGCGGGCGGCGGACGCCCTGGAAAACGGGGCACCGGACACCGTGAAGCTGTGTGCCATGGCCAAACGGGTGGCCACAGACGCCGGCTTCCACGTAGCCAACCAGGCCCTTCAACTTCACGGCGGCTACGGATATCTCTCCGACTACGGGCTGGAAAAGATTGTCAGGGACTTGCGCGTCCATCAGATTTTGGAAGGAAGCAATGAGATCATGCGGCTGATCGTGGGCAGGCTGGCGGTAGAGGACTAGGTGATGGAGACTGGATCGTGGAGGACCCGCACATGAACAACAGTGACGTTCTAATCCAGCGCACGGGGCATTTGGGCCACGTGGTGCTTAATCGGCCGCAGGCCATGAATGCCCTCACCCACGGCATGGTCCTGGCCGTGGCTGCCGCGCTGGATGACTGGGAGACAGACGACGCCGTTGCCACCGTTCTGATCTCGGGCGCCGGGGAGCGGGGTTTGTGCGCCGGCGGGGACATCGTCTCGATCTACCACGACGCCCGCACCGGCGGCAACGGCAGCGAACAGTTCTGGCGCGACGAATACCACCTCAACGCGCGCATCAGGCGCTACCCCAAACCAGTCGTCGCGTTCATGGACGGCGTGGTGCTGGGGGGCGGCGTGGGCATTTCCGCGCACGCTTCGCACCGCGTCGCCACGGAACGATCCCGGATCGGCATGCCCGAGACCGGCATCGGGTTCGTCCCGGACGTGGGCGGGACCTACCTGCTTTCCCGCGCCCCCGGGGAGCTCGGCACGCACGCAGCGCTCACCGGGGCCATGGTCAGCGGCGCCGACGCCATCGCCATGGGCCTGGCCGACCATTTCGTCGATTCCTCCCGGCTGGGCACGCTGGCGGCCGGGCTCGCCGAGCGCAGCGCAAGCTCCGCCATCGCACGCCACGGCCAGGAACCCCCGGAATCCGCGCTCCAGGCGGCACGCGGCTGGATCGACGAAGCCTATTCCGCTGACGACCCCGTCACCATCATCAGGCGCCTGGCGGACGCCGGATGTCCCGAAGCGGAGGCCGCTGCGGCGACCATTCTGGCAAAGTCGCCCACCGCAGTGACAGTAACGCTGGCGGCGCTGCGGCGGGCCCGGGCGCTGGGGTCTCTGGAGGATGTGCTGGACCAGGAGTTGCGGGTGTCGCTGCGGGCCCTGCGCTGGCCGGACTTCGCCGAGGGGATCAGGGCGCAGCTGGTGGACAAGGACCGCACCCCGGCCTGGCAGCCGGCCGCCCTGGCAGACGTGCCGGCCGGGCTGGTGGCGCGGACATTCGAAGGCCTGGGCCCGGGGGAACTGGGGCTGGGAAACGCACGAAGAGGATCGGTGGGAGTGCAGTGAACAACGAATCAGTGGGCAGCGGAGCAGCACGGAGGACAGTCGGTTTCATTGGCCTTGGCCACATGGGCGGACCCATGGCGGCGAACCTGGTGAAGGCCGGGTACCAGGTGAGCGGATTCGACGTGGTCCCGGAGGCGTTGGAGGCAGCTCATGCGGCCGGGGTGCTGGTGGCCTCCTCCTCGGCCGAGGCGGCGTCGGGCGCCGATGTGGTGATCACCATGCTGCCCGCGGGCAGGCACGTTTTCGCCGCCTATGAGGGCGAGGGCCCGGGCGGCGGGCTGCTGGCCGCCGCCAAGCCGGGGTCCCTGTTCCTGGAGTGTTCCACGATTGCCGTCGAGGATGCCCTGACGGCCCACGAGATGGCCTTGGCGGCCGGCCATCACAGCCTCGACGCCCCGGTTTCCGGCGGTGTCATGGGCGCCGAAGCCGGCACGCTGACTTTTATGGTGGGCGGGTCCGGGGAAGACTTTGACGACGCGGCCGCCATTTTCGAGGTCATGGGCCGGCGCATTGTGCACTGCGGCGGGCCCGGGGCCGGCCAGGCCGCGAAGGTGTGCAACAACATGATCCTGGGCGTGTCCATGATCGCCGTCAGCGAGGCCTTCGTGCTGGGTGAAAGGCTGGGCCTGACGCACCAGGCGCTGTACGACGTTGCCGCCAACGCGTCGGGGCAGTGTTGGGCCCTGACCACCAACTGCCCCGTCCCCGGGCCTGTCCCCGCCAGCCCTGCCAACCGCGACTACCAACCGGGCTTTGCCGGGGCGCTCATGGCCAAGGACCTGGGCCTGGCTGTGGAGGCACTCAACGCCACGGGAACGGCGGCCTCCCTGGGCCGGGCGGCCGAGGAAATCTACCGTCACTTTTCTCTCGACGGCGGGGCAGGAACCGACTTCTCCGGCATCATCAACACCATCAGGGAGGCGTCGGAGGAGACTGCAGCCCGGGAAGATGGCACGAAATAACCCTTCCGGCCGGCAACAATGCCAGCCGGCGAAGGCCCCGCACGTCTTTGGACCCTGAACTGAACGGAACTTACCAACCATGACGGAATACTCCCTGATCCTGGCCGAAAAACGCGGCCGGGTTGGCCTGATCACGCTTAACCGGCCCGAGTCCCTGAACGCGCTCAGTGACGCGATGGGCCGGGAAATTCTCGACGCGGCCCAAGCGTTCGACGTCGACCCCGGCGTCGGAGCGATCGTCATCACCGGCTCCTCCCGGGCGTTTGCGGCCGGTGCCGACATCAAGGAAATGGCGGAAAAGTCATCCGTTCAGATGTATCAGCTGGATTGGTTTTCCGCCTGGGACGCGCTGGCCCGGGTCCGCACGCCCATGATTGCCGCCGTTGCCGGGCACGCCCTGGGTGGAGGCTGCGAGCTGGCCATGATCGCCGACTTCATCATTGCCGCGGACAATGCGAAGTTTGGTCAGCCGGAAATCAAGCTCGGCGTCATTCCCGGCATGGGCGGCTCGCAGCGGCTGACCCGTGCCATCGGCAAGGCCAAGGCCATGGAGATGGTCCTGACCGGGCGGGTCATGGGGGCTGCGGAGGCCGAGCAGGCAGGGCTCGTGGCGCGCGTAGTGCCGGCGGATTCCCTGCTGGATGATGCATTGGCCACCGCCGGGGTGATCGCCGGGATGTCCAAGCCCGTAGCCATGACCGCCAAGGAGGCCGTGAACGCCGCCTACGAATCCACGCTCGCTGAAGGCGTCCGCCTGGAACGCCGGCTGATCTTTTCCTGCTTCGCCACCGAGGACCAAAAGGAAGGCATGGCGGCATTTACGCAAAAGCGGGCTGCCGAGTTCAAGCACCGGTGACGGACATGCCGCCTGGGCCCGGCAGCTGCCCGAGTTGGTGATTCAACCATTCGCATGTACTGTTGAGGACGCAACGCGGGGTGGAGCAGTTCGGTAGCTCGCCGGGCTCATAACCCGGAGGTCACAGGTTCAAATCCTGTCCCCGCAACCCGTCTGGCCCGCCCGCAGCCAGGCTCACGCCGGATAGATGGCGACTTCGGCGGCCTTGACCACAAAGAACACCCTCGAGCCCGGCACCAGGGCCAGCTCGGCGGTCGCGGCGGGAGAGACGTCGGCGGCGAGCCGGCCGGCCCGGACCCGGATGTGGTCCCCGAGCGGCTCCAGCTCGGTTACCATCACCGGGAAGCAGTTGCGCGGGCTGCCGTGCGGGGGTGCCAGGAAAACTGACACGGCCGACGGCGGGAAAGCCGCCATGCAGTCCGTGCCCGCGTCCAAGCCGCCGGTCAGCCGCCCTGCGACCAGCCCGGCGTCGGAGGTGTGGACGCCGGCACCGGACAGGGTGCCCGTGAGGACATTCAGCCCGGCCAGCGACGCCGCGAAGGCGCTGCGCGGCTGGGCCAGGACGGCTGCCGTGCGGCCCTGCTCGACAATGCGGCCGCGGTCCATGACGATGATCCGGTCCGCGAGCATGAGCGCGTCCAGGACGTGGTGGGTCACGATGACGGCGCGCCGACCGGCCAGCACGCGCTTGAGCAGGCTGCGCAGGAACGGTGCGGTGTTGATGTCCAGTGCTGCCATGGGTTCGTCGAGCAGGAGGAGTTCGGGGTCGGTGGCGAGGGCCCGGGCCAAGGCCACGCGCTGTGCCTGCCCGCCGGAGAGCTGCGCGGGCTTGCGGGCGGCCAGGTCAAGGGCATCCACTTCGCCGAGCCAATGCCGTGCGGCGGCGGCGGAGCCGTCCCGTCCCCGGCCCTGGCTGCGCGGACCGAAGGCGACGTTGTCCAGCACGCTCAGGTGTGGGAACAGCAGTGCGTCCTGGGCCAGCAGACCCACGCTTCGCTGGTGCGGCGGCAGCCAGCGCCCCAGGTTGCCGGCATCGAAAAGGGTGCGCCCGTCCAAGGTCGCGTGGCCGTCGTCGGGCTTGAGCAGTCCGGCCAGAATCTGCACCACGGTGGACTTGCCGGCGCCGTTGGGCCCCATGACGGCCACGGTCTCGCCCGAGCCAAGCGTCAGTGAGATGTCCAGGTGGCGCTCGGGGATGGTGGCGTTCAGCTCCAGGGTCACGACGCGGCAACGTCCGCCGGGGCGTCCGCCACGGGCCTTGGCTGCTTTGGTGCGCGGTACGTCAACGCAACCACCACCACGGCCACGGCGATCAGCAGAAAGGAAAGGGCCACCGCGGCGTCGGGATCGGTTTCGCGCTGCAAGTAGATCTCCAACGGCAGGGTGCGGGTGACCCCTTGCAAACTACCGGCAAAGGTAAGTGTGGCGCCAAACTCGCCCAGGCTGCGTGCAAAGGAGAGCACCGCGCCGGACACCAGGCCTGGCAGGACCAGTGGCAGGGTGATCCGCCGCAGCACCGTGGACGGGCGGGCGCCGAGCGTGGCGGCGACGGCCTCGTACTTCTGCCCGGCCGTGCGCAATGTCCCTTCCAGGCTCAACACCAAAAACGGCAAGGCCACGAACGCCTGCGCCATGACCACGGCCGTGGTGGAAAACGCAATGTCAATGCCCAGGACCGTGAGCGACTTGCCCAGGAGCCCCTCGCGGCCAAAGGTGTAGAGCAGTGCCAGCCCGCCCACCACCGGGGGCACCACCAGCGGCAGCAGGATCAGTGCCCGCAGGATCCGCTGCCCGGGGAACTGCGCGCGGGCCAGCACCAGTGCCAGCGGTACGCCGAAGATGACGCACAGGGCAGTGCTTGCGGCAGCCGTTTTTAGGCTTAGCACCAGCGCATCAAGCGACGACTCGGACGTGACGAGCGGGCCGAACTGGCCCCAGTTGACTTTCGCCACCATGCCCAGCAGCGGCACCAGAATGAAGAGGGCTCCCAGCGCGGCCACCAGGTAGGCCCATCGCGGCACCGCCTGATACTGCCACGGGCGGTTACGGGGCCCCAAATCCGGCATCCCCCAGGACTTTTTGGCCATCCGGGCCGGTGACCAGTGCGATGAATGCCTTCGCCAGGTCCTGCTTCTTGGACGTGGAGACGGCGGTGATCGGGTACTTGTTGACCGTGGGCTTGGCCAGGTTGAGGGCGATGGCCGTGACCTTGGCCCCGGCGGTGGTGGCGTCTGTAACGTACACCAGGCCGGCGTCGGCCTCGCCGGCAGTGACCTTGCCCAGGACGCTGGTGACGTTCAGTTCCTCGCTGACGGGCTTGACCACGACGCCGGCACTCATCTCGTCGGATTTTGCCGCGGCGCCGCAGGGGACCTGGGGCGCGCAGACCACCACTTTCACGCTCGGCTTGGCCAGGTCGGCAAAGGAGGTGATGTTGGCCGGGTTGTTGGGCGGCACCACGATGGTCAGGATGTTGCTCGCGAAGATGGCGGGGGTGCCGGTGACGAGTTTGGCGTCGCCGAGCTTGGCCATGTTGGCCTGGTCGGCCGAGGCGAAGACGTCTGCCGGGGCGCCCTGCCTGATCTGGCTGACGAGAGTGGAGGATCCGTCAAAGTTGAGCGAAACCTTGGCTCCGGGATGCTCCCGTTCGAAAGTGGCGGCGAGTTCGGTGAAGGTCGACTTCAGCGACGCCGCCGCGAAAACGGTGAGGGTCCCTGAACGCCCGGGCGTTGTGCCTGGTGCTGCCGATGCGCCGGCGCCCCCGGAACAGGCGGCCAGGGACACTCCGGCGAGGAGGATGGTGGCTGCGGCGGCAAGTTTGCCGATTCTGCTTCTCACGATCTGGCCCCCTGTGGAACTTCGATGATCACATTTGTGGACTTTACGACGGCGGTGGCCACGGACCCCGGCTCCAGCCCGAGGTCCCTGACGGCCTCGCTGCTCATCAGGGACACCACCCGGAACGGCCCGCATTGCAACTCCACTTGTGCCATGACCTTGTCCATGACCACATTGGTCACCAGCCCGACGAACCTGTTGCGGGCCGAACTGCCAACACCAGTGGGGTCGGCCGGAAGCTGCGACTGTGCCTTGGCGACGGCGGCGAGCTCCACCCCGTCGATGACGATGCGGCCCTGCCTGTCCTTCTGGCCCCGGAGCGTCCCGTTGTCCAGCCAGCGCCGGACAGTGTCGTCGCTGACGCCAAGAAAGCGGGCAGCCTCGGAAACGCGAATAAGTGCCATATAGGGATTCTATATCCTCAAACGCGGAATTCATCCCAACATTGACCCGTAAATCGGATTTCAGACTGAAGTCGTGGCGGGCAGTGGAGTCTTGGCCTGCCGGGCACCGTACGCTGCCGGGGCGCACTGTCGGCCCTGTCGGCCCTGTCGGCCCTGTCGGCCCTGTCGGCCCTGTCGGCCCTGTCGGCCCTGTCGGCACTGTCGGCACTGTCGGCACTGTCGGCACTGTCGGCACTGTCGGCACTGTCAGAAGCCTCGATGTTCTTGGGGTGTGGGTGGGTTAGAAGGGGCAGGTGTCGTTGGTGTTGTGGGTGTGGAGGTAGATGCGGCCGGTGGGGGTGGTGGTTTGTG
>CAJDTM010000009.1_pt1 | contig 67293 bp, 52 predicted proteins | sample 7389831 | NCBI WGS metagenome assembly CAJDTM01 (sample SAMEA7055656, study PRJEB34461) | soil metagenome | biome: terrestrial ecosystem; feature: Peninsula; material: soil | place: Antarctica | collected 2016
GGATGCGCTCCGCGGTGCTGCGGCACAGCCTGCTCGCGTTCGTGTTTGGCACCGGCATCCTGGCTGCCACCATCAACCTGGTGGTCAGCCTTGCTGCCTAACGCTCAGCTTGCTGCCTAACGCTCAGACAGCGGTGCCGAAGAACGTTTCGGCGATGCGGGCCAGGTGGAACGGGTCCTCCACCCCGCACAGTTCGCGCGCCGAGTGCATGGACAGCAGTGGTGTGCCCACGTCAACCGTGCGGATGCCCAGGCGGGTGGCTGTCAGCGGTCCGATCGTGGAGCCGCACGGGACGTCGTTGTTGGAAACGAACTCCTGGTACGGCGCGCCCGTGGCGCTGCACAGCTTCGCCCAGATGGCCGCTCCCGTGGCGTCGGTGGCGTAGCGCTGGTTGGCATTGATTTTCAGCAGCGGGCCCCCGCCCAGCACGGGCAGGTTGGCCGGGTCGTGGCGTTCGGAGTAGTTCGGGTGGACCGCGTGCCCGGCGTCGGCGGAAACGCAAAATGACTTGGCAAAGGCACGGCGCCGCTCGCTTACCGAAGCACCGAGCCCGTCGGACACCCGGGCCAGGATGTCCTCCAGGATGGGCCCGCAGGCACCGGAACGCGAACCCGAGCCGATCTCCTCATGGTCAAAGGCGGCCAGCACGGGGATGACGGGCCCGGCCGCGGTGCCGGTGGCTGCGGCATTGATCAACGCCACCAGCCCGGCATGGACGGAGGTCAGGTTGTCCATCCGGCCCGCGGCAAAGAATTCGTTGTTGGCCCCGAACACCTGCCCCGGCTGGGTGTCCGCCACCAGGATGTCGTAACCGCCAATGGTGCTTGCGTCCACGCCTGCCCGTTCCGCCAGCAACTCCAGAAGGTCCTCTGTGTCGGGGCGCCCCTGGCCCCAGACGGGGTTCATGTGCTGCTGCTTGTCCAGTTTCAACCCGTCGTTCACCCCGCGGTCCAGGTGGATGGCCAGCTGGGGAAAGCGCAACAGCGGGCCGGTGGCCACGAGCGATTCCGTGCCGTCCAGGTCCACCAGGCGGCCCGCGAACTGCAGCTCACGGTCCAGCCAGGAATTCAGCAGCGGCCCCCCGTAAACCTCAACGCCTGCCTGGAGCCAGCCGAAGCGGCCGGTGGTCGGCTTGGGTTTGAGCTTGAACGACGGCGAATCCGTGTGGGCTCCCAAAATGTTGAATCCGGTGGTGGCCCCGGCGTCCTCCGGCACTGCCCAGGCGACGATGGCGCCGTCCCGGATCACAAAGTGCCGGCCGCGGGCGGGCCATTCGGCAGATTCGTCCAGCTGGGTGAAGCCGTCGGCGGCCAGCCGGCGGCCCGCCTCGTGCGCCGCGTGAAAGCTCGACGGGGACGCGCCAATAAAGGCGCCAAGGTCCTGGATGTGCTCGACGGAAGTCATGCTTCGATTCAACCACGTCACGCCCCGCCAATCTGTGACGCGGAAGCTGCATGAATTTCGTCGTTTTCGTGCAGCTTCCGCGTCACAGTTGGGCAGGAGGGGGCCCGGTGTGGATAACTTCTGCGAAACTTTGCGGACCTTGCCATGATGAGGGATGGGCACACCAAACCGTTTCCCGCAGGTCCTCTTCAACGGACCGTTCACGCTGGAGGATGCCCTTGCCGCCGGCACCAGCTACGGCAGGCTGCGCCATCGCGACGTCATTAGGCTCAGCCGTGGCATCAAGAGCCTGGGAAACGACACCGACATTCCACTGGCGTTGCTGACCCGCCCCTTTACCCTGGTCACCGGATACTCTGCAGCCTCCCATGCCACGGCGTTCACCATCTGGGAATTCCCGGGTTTCCTGCCCGCGGCCGGGGACCGGGCAGTACACATTGCCCGGCAGTTCCCCCACACCACCCCGCGGCGCGAGGGCGTGGTCGGGCACCGGACCCACTTCAATGACGACGAGGTGGAATTTCACGAGGGCCTGTGGATCACCACACGGATACGCACCTGGCTCGATTGCGCGCGACGGATGAGCGTTGATGAGATTGTGGTGGTCGCCGACCACCTGCTGCGGGTCCCCCGTCCCGCATTTGAAGGCCGCCACCAACCCCATGCAACCGTTGACGAGCTGGCCTGCTTGCTCCGCAGGCACAAGGGAACCCCAGGAATTCGAAAAGCCCGGGAGGCGTTGTCGATGGCCCGGATCGGTTCCGACTCAGCCCCGGAAACCCGGCTGCGCCTTGCCGTCGTTCGGGGCGGCCTGCCGGAACCTTGCCTCAACCTGCCCGTCCGGCTCGCATCCGGGCTGGAGCGGACACCCGACCAGTCGTTTCCAGACCATTGTGTGGCAGTTGAATACGACGGGGCCACGCACGCAACTCCGGAGCAGGTCGTCCGCGACGTGGCCCGCGAGGAAGACTACGCCCGGAACGGCTGGACCCAGGTGCGCATCACCAAGCGGCACATGGAGAACGACGCCCGGTCCGCTGTCGCAAAGATCCGCAACGCCCTGCTGGCCAACGGCTGGAGACCCGCCAACCCCCAACTGTGACGCGGAAGGTGCACAAATTTCACGAATTTCGTGCATCTTCCGCGTCACAGTTGGGCGAGGCAGGAGGAGGGGTCAGTAGTCGGTATTGCTGGGGGTGACCAGGCCGGTCTCGTAGGCGTACACCACCACCTGGACCCGGTCGCGCAGGTGCAGCTTGGTCAGGATCCGGCGCACATGGGTTTTCACGGTGGCCTCGGAGAGGAACAGCCGGCGGGCAATCTCGGCATTGGACAGGCCTTGCGCAATGGCCTGGGCGACTTCCAGCTCCCGCGGCGTCAGGTCATCGAGCAGCGGGTCCCGCGGCGGGCGGGTGCGGACAGGCTGCGAGCGCACAAAATTCTCCAACAGGCGCTGCGTGACGCGGGGCGCCACCACGGCGTCGCCGCTGGCCACCAGCCGCACGGCATTGACCAGTTCGGCCGGTGCCACATCCTTTAACAGGAACGCCGAGGCACCGGCCTGCAGCCCGGCAAAGGCGTATTCGTCCAGGTCGAAGGTGGTCAGGATGATGACCCGGGCCTTGGCGGCCGAGGCGGAGATCTTGGCGGTCGCCTCAATTCCGTCCATGACGGGCATGCGCACATCCATCAGCACCACATCCGGTGCCAGCCGGCCGACGGCGGCCAGTGCCTCGCCGCCGTTGGAGGCCTCCCCCACCACGGTGAGGTCGTCCTCGCCTTCCAATATCAGCCGGAACCCCATGCGCAGCAGCGGCTGGTCATCGACGAGCAGGACCTTGATGGGTTCGGCGTTCAACATGTTCTCCTTGAGTGGTTCATCGGTTTGCAGTTCACTCCCGGACGGCGGCTGGATGCAGCACCGCGTCCACGACCCAGCCCCCGCGGGCCGCCGGGCCGGCATCGACCGTTCCGGCATAGATCCGGGCCCGCTCGCGCATGCCCACAATGCCCTGCCCGGTCCCCATCGATGCATCCAGCGAGCCGTGTCCGTCATCAGCCACCACGACCCTTAGGGCGCCGCCCCCGGGATTGTTTTCGATGAGCACCTGCACGCGGGAGACGGAGGTGCCGTAACGCAGGACGTTGGTCAGCGACTCCTGCACGATCCTATACACGGTCAGTTGCAGCGCCGGGTCCCCGGGCAGCAGCGGGCCGGACTGGGTGACGGAAAGGGGCAGCCCGGCCTGCCTGAACCCTTCGAACAATGCCGTCAGGTCCGTGTGGTCCGGCTGCGGCGAGCGCCGCTGCGCGCCGGAGTCGTCGCGCAGGACCCCCAGAACCAGGCGCATGTCCGCCAGGGCTGTCCGTCCGGTGTGGGAGAGCTGGCCCAGCACGTCCCGGGCCTTGTCCGGATTTCTGGTGACCACGACGGCGGCCCCGTCGGCGAGTGCCACCATCACGGTCAGCGAGTGGGCCACGACGTCGTGCATTTCCCGGGCGATCCGGTTCCGCTCGGCCACCGAGGCCAGCTGGGCGTTGCGGACAGCCCACTGCCGCAGTTCAGCCTCGTGTTCACGGCCGCGGCGCACCGACGCGCCCACACCCGTGGCAATGACGTTGGCCATGAGGCCGCGGCGGCCACGGAAAAGCTGAAGATTCCCCTGTAGTTCAGGGCCACCGTGTACAGGGCAAACCACAGGCTGGCGCCGATGTTGTCGGCACTGGGCACCAGTGCGATGTTGATGACTTCAAAGATGGAAAGGATGGCCAGCACGGCCAGCGGCCTGTCCCGGCGGAACATCAGCACTATGCAGGATGCGCCGACCAGGACCAGCTCGGCGGGGAAGTTCGGGGACGGATGGGGTCGCAGCAGCGTTCCGGAGACCGCCAGCAGGTAGACCAGGACCACCACAACGTCCATGAGCCGGGGACGGTGGTGGAAGTATTTCCGCACCGCGCCGCGGCGGCTGGCCGAGAACTCGTCGGCCCGCCGTGCGGCGGAAGGCAGTTCGGCGGGGGCGCCGGCCGTTCGTTCCGCCGCCCCCGCCCGGTCGTGCGTTCGTTCCGCCGCCCCCGCCCGGTCGTGTGTGCGCATGGGAGCGAGTCTAGAAGCCAGGCCGGTACGCCGGGCAAAAGACGGTCCTAGACGTCACGGGTCTTGAGGGTGACAACGGCAGGAACAGTGACCAATACAATCCAGCCCAGGAAAATCAGACCGCCGGAGAGGGGGCTGATGAACGCCGCCTTGTCGCCGATTTCCAGCATTCGCCCGCCAGCCACGCTGGGGACGTATTGGCCCACGTACTTCCAGAAATCGCCGGGGACCAGGCCCAGGAGGGAGGTGGCGATTTCCAGCAGGAAGAACAACGCGACCAAGACGATGATGCCGCCGGCCGGGCTGCGGATCAGCGTGCCCAGGGACAGCCCGGCCAGGGCTACGCCGGCAACGTACAGGCCGCCCATGAAAATGCTGTAGACGACGCCGTCCATGCCCAGGGACATGTCGATGCCGTAGGAGTGCATGATCGGCATGGAGATCAGGAATGTCAGGAATGCTGCCGCCAACGTCAGGACATAGGACACCACCACCAGGACAATGGCCTTGGCGAAGAACGTCGGCAGGCGCTTGGGCACGGCTGCCATGGTGGAGCGGATCATGCCGGTGCCGAATTCGGAGGCTATCAGCAGCACCGCGAGTGCGCCGAGCACCAGGATGCCCAGCTGCAACCCCGCAATCGGCGTGCCGTAAATGTTCAGGCCCTGGGCGTTGGCCGCCGCCACGGCCTGGTCCACGGTCATTTTAGGGGCGCCTTCAACGGCGCCGCGGCCCGCCGGGCCGTTGGCGCCGAACTCCATCATCTGCTGGACGATCATGCCGCGCAGCCAGGCGGCAAAGGCGCCCACGCCCACCACTGCGACGAACGTGAAGAGCAGCAGGAGCTTCGTGGAGCGCAGGGAACGAAACTTGATCCATTCGCTGCGCAGCACGCCCAGAAAAGTCACGCCGGTTCCGCCGGCAGCGGAAGGAGGGGCAGTCGTCGTACTCATCATTTTACGGTCCCTTCCAGGGTGGCGGCTGATCCGGCGGCGTCATCGAATTCTTGGGAACGGTATTCCACGGAATCCTTCGTCAGGTCAAAGTAGGCATCTTCCAGCGAGTTGGTCAGCGGCGTGAGCTCGTAGACGAGCACGCGGTTATCAAGCGCAAGCTGGGCGATCTGGCGGGAATCGACGCCGGTGACTTCCAGGGTCTCATTCTCGTCACACTGCACCTGCACGCCGTCGGCGCCCAGGAGCCGGGACAGGCGGGCGGCGTCGGCGGTACGCACGCGGACCTTGGCCTGCTGGCTGCCCGCCAGTATCTCGGCGATGGGGGCGTCGGCGATGATCCGCCCACGGCCGATCACGATCAGATGGTCGGCTGTCTGGGCCATCTCACTCATCAGGTGCGAGGACAGGAACACCGTCTTGCCCTGCCCGGCCAGGTGCTTGGCCAGGTTGCGCACCCACAGCACGCCCTCCGGGTCCAGGCCGTTGACGGGTTCGTCGAGAATCAGGGTCTGGGGATCGCCCAGCAGGGCCGAGGCGATGCCCAACCGCTGGCCCATCCCCAGGGAGAAGCCGCCGGCCTTCTTCTTGGCGACGGCGGCCAGCCCGGTCATGTCGATGACTTCGTTGACCCGGCGCGTGGGAATGTTGTGCGTGGCCGCCATGGCCAGGAGGTGGTTGTAGGCGCTGCGCGAGGTGTGCACGGCCTTCGCATCCAGAAGGACGCCGACCTGGTGGAGCGGGTCCCGATGCTTGGCGTAGGGCTTGCCGTTGACGGTAACGGTTCCGGCCGTGGGCTTGTCCAGGCCCACGATCATGCGCATGGTGGTGGATTTGCCGGCACCATTGGGCCCGAGGAAGCCGGTCACCATGCCGGGCCTGACGGTGAAGGTGACACCGTCGACGGCGGTCTTGGTGCCATAGTGCTTGGCGAGGTTTACTGCCTCGATCATGTGGACATCCCCTTTAGTGGTGTCGCTTGGATGAAGAAACTGCGGTATTGACGTGGCTTGTTAACAACCGTACGCAGATGCACGCCCGTTTTCTTCTATCTCAGGGATGAATCAGGGTCTGTTCAGGGTCGTCCCTTGGGATGACGGAACCCTAGAATGGATGGATGCCCACCCTCGAACGGAACACCCCCCGCCTCCAGCCGTGGGGCGCCTGCCTGAGAGCGCTGGTGTGGGCGTCCGCTTCCGCCCTCGCCGTGGTGCTTGCAGGTGCGCTGGTGCTGGCCACCACGGGCGGCCACCCTTTCTTCCAGGGGATCGACGACGCCTGGCACGTCGCGCTCAGCGCATCCCGCACGTCATGGCTCAACGGGGCGAACCGGGTGCTGGACTTCGTGGGCAATACGGGGATGTACATCTACGGAGTTGCCTTGTTTCTCGCGCTTCTGGTCCGCCACCGCCGGCTGGCACTGTTCACGGCCGGAGCCAATTTGGGCACCGCGGGGGCCACGCAGCTGCTGAAGGTCCTGGTGGGGCGCGACCGTCCGCTGGACCGCCTCGTGACGGCCGATACGGCTGCATACCCGTCGGGGCATGTAAGTGCCACGGTGGCTGCCGTGGTGGCGACCAGCATCGTGGTGGGAAGGTTGTGGATGTGGGTCAGCGGTGCCATCATCGGCGTTGCCATGATGTACAGCCGCATGTATCTGGGCGTCCACTGGCTCTCGGACACGGTGGCCGGGGCGCTGCTGGGGTTCGGCCTGACGCTGCTGCTCTGGGCGGTGGTGCGGGATAAATGCCTTCAAGGGCATGTTCGCCAGCGGTTGGCGCCGCCATAGGCTTGGTGGGCTTCAGCGGGAAGCGGCTTGGCGGCAGGGGCGGTCAGGATGGAGGCGACAATGGCCGCGCCAACGGCCAACAGTGCCCAGCGGACCGTGACCTGGTCCCCCAGGAATCCCAGCAGCGGCGGTCCGGCCAGGAAGGCCACGTAGCCGATGGTGGAAACCACGGATACGCGTGCGGCGGCACGGGCGGGGTCGTCGGCGGCGGCGGACATGCCCATGGGGAAACCGAGGGCCGCCCCTGCGCCCCAGAAAATGGCGCCCAGCCCGGCAAGCCAAACGTTCGGTGCAAGGACAAAGAGGACCAGGCCGGCAAGGGCTGCGCCGAGGCTGCCATAGAGGACCGGAACCCGTCCGAAGGAGTCGATGAACCGGCCGCCAACGAACCTAAAGGCCGTCATGGAGGCGACGAACACGGCAAACATGATGGCTCCGCCGGATTCGGTGGCTCCCAATCCGTCCACCGTTGCCTTCGCGATCCAGTCGTTCGCGGCCCCCTCCGTCAAGGCGGCACCGAGCACCACCAAGCCCACCAGAAGGGTGCGGCCCTCCGTCCACGCACTGCGGCCCGGCGACGGAGCGTCAGGGCCCCCGGCCTGCGGGTGCTGCGCCGGGGATGGCAGGAAGTACCGCGGGATGATGGCCATCGCCACCACCACGAGCGCAACGATGGTGAACAGGTGGGCCGAAAGGCTCACCCGCAGCGCCGACAGCCCCGCCCCCACCAGGGCGCCAACAAGTGCACCGCCGCTGAAGCCGGCGTGGAACTGGGGCATGACGGTCCTGCCCAGGTGCCGTTCCACGTCGGCACCCTCCACATTTTGGGACACGTCCCACAGGCCGATGCCCACGCCAAGGAAGAACAGGCCCACGCCGGTCAGCGGCGCGGAGCCCAGGGCCAGTGCAGTGGACACGATCAGCCCGCCGAAGGCTGTAACGAAGCCGCCGATCCGCACGGTGGTGGTGGTGCCCAGACGCGCCACCACCGTCCCGGACAGTGGGAGGGCAATGACGGAGCCCGCCGCGATGGTTAGCAGCAGAAGCCCCATCTCCCCTGCCGTCAGTTCCAGGACGCGGGTGACTGCGGGAATCCGGGCCGCCCAGCTGGCAAAGACAAAGCCGTTGATGGCAAATACGGCGAAGGTGGCCACGGCCGCCTGGCGGACAGCTGGGGTGTTCATGGAGTGATGGCCCTTCCGTGCAGCTGCGGACCGGACGGCAACCCTGCCGGCACGGCAAAGCCCCTGGGGTACCGCTCCGGGAACATGGCATTGGACATGCCGCCCAGTCTATTTCACCGCAACACCTGCGATCGGGTCGGGTCCGGCGTTGGGCCGTCGAAGGGACTACGAATGCGCCGGATTGATCTGGCAGGCCCGGTCAGCGGGCCCGGTCCACCCGTTTTTCATCCCACACGGGCTCTTTGGCCTCATAGACCTTCCCGTCGGAGCCAAACACCAGGAAACGGTCGAAGGAGCGGGCAAACCAGCGGTCGTGCGTAACGGCCAGGACGGTGCCTTCGAAGGAGTCGATGGCCTTCTCAAGGGCCTCGGCGGAATGGAGGTCGAGGTTGTCCGTGGGCTCATCCAGCAGCAGGAGCGTTGCGCCGGACAGCTCCAGCAGCAGGATCTGGAACCTCGCCTGCTGGCCGCCCGAAAGCGAGTCGTACTTCTGCTCCGAGCTGGAGGCCAGGCCATAACGGTCCAGGGCGCCGGCGGCCGCCTCCCGTCCCAGCCCGGAGCGGTGTTCGTCGCCGCGGTGCAGGATGTCCAGCAGGGACCGGCCCAGCAGGTCCGGACGGGCATGGGTCTGGGCAAAGAACCCGGGCCGGATGCGGGCGCCAAGTTTCACGGACCCCGCGTGGGGCACGTGGGCGATTTCGACGTCGGACACGGGCTCGTGTTCCTTGTCCGGATCCGAGCCTCCGGCCGCGAGAAGCCGGAGGAAATGGCTCTTGCCCGATCCGTTGGAGCCCAGGACGCCCACACGGTCACCAAACCAGATCTCGGTGCTGAACGGCTTCATCAGCCCGGTCAGCTCCAACTTGGTGGCAATGACGGCGCGCTTGGCAGTCCGCCCGCCCTTCAGGCGCATCTTCACATTTTGCTCAATGGGGAGCGCCTCCGGCGGACCCGCTTCCAGGAACTTCGCCAGGCGCGTCTGGGCCGCCTGGTAGCGGTTGGCCATGTCGGAACGGAACGCGGCCTTGTTCTTGTACATGTTGACGAGTTCCTTGAGCTTGACATGCTCCTCGTCCCAGCGCTTGCGCAGTTCCTCAAAGCGGGCATTGCGGTCATCGCGCGCCTTCACATAGGAGGCAAAACCGCCTCCGTGCGTCCAGCTCGACGCGCCGTTGATGCCCGGCTCGAGCGTGACGATCCGGTCCGCGGCGTTGGCCAGCAGCTCGCGGTCGTGGCTGACGAACAACACCGACTTCTCCGATTCCGCCATTTTTGCCTCCAGCCAGCGCTTGCCCGGCACATCCAGGTAGTTATCCGGCTCATCGAGCAGCAGCACCTCGTCGGGGCCGGAGAACAGCGCTTCAAGGACCAGACGCTTTTGCTCGCCGCCGCTGAGGGAGGACGCCTTGCGGTATTGGGCCGAGTAGAAGTCCATGCCCATGGCCGCCATGGTGACCTCGTCCCAAGTGGTTTCCATTTCGTAGCCGCCCACGTCTCCCCAGTCGGCGATGGCCTGTGCGTAGGCCATCTGGCTGGGCTCGTCGTCGCGTTCGAGCATGGCGAGTTCGGCGGCATCGACGGCCCTTCCGGCCGCGGCGATGGTGGTGGAGGCCACGGAGAGCAGCAGCTCGCGCACGCTGCTGTTGTCGCGCACCTGGCCCACGAACTGGCGCATGACGCCCATGCTGCCGGACCTCGATACAACGCCTTCGTCGGCCTTGATGTCCTGGCAGATGATGCGCAACAGCGTGGTCTTGCCGGTGCCGTTGGGCCCGATCAACGCCGTCTTGGTGCCGTCGGAGACGCGGAAGTTCACCCCGTTGAGCAGCTGCCGGCCGTCGGAGAGAAAGTAGTCAATGTTTGCAACGTCAATATGTCCCACCGGTTAATCCTCCCACCTTCCAGCCGGCGTGCCGCACGCCCTTGTTGACGCAGGGTGGGGTTGTCCCCACCCCAAGATGACGTGCTGGCAGGATGGTTCCAACAACAGTCGCCGGGGGAGGATTGATCCATGACCGCTCCACAACCAGCCGCCGCCCACCCGCCATGGTTTGTTCTCCGCCCCTCGGCCTGGCGGGGCATGGGCCGTGACCTGGCCTACCTGCTGCCCGGCTTCTTCATTTCCCTGGCCTCCTTTGTTGTCCTGGTGGCATTGTTCTCGTTGGCGGTCTCCACCCTTGTGGTGTGGATCGGACTGCCGCTCCTGGTGGCGTGCCTGGCCTGTGCCAAGGGTTTTGCCCGCCTGGACAGGGCCGCGCTGCGCCGCTGGGCCGGCACCATTTTGCCGGTGCACTATTGGCCGGGGCAAAAATACACGGTGGGCGGCATGTTCCGCTCTCTGGGCGATCCCCAACTCTGGAAGGACCTGCTGCACGGGGCCGTGGTGGCCTTCGTGGTCCGCACGGCAACTTTCAGCATCGCGATCTCGGTGATGGCGGCTGCCCTGGGCGGAATCACGCAATGGTTGTGGGGCCGACTCCTGCCGTCCGACAACCAGGGCCTGGCCTCCTTGCTCCACCTGGACGCGACCCTGGGGGTGGACGCAGCAACAGCCGAGGCGTGGCTGGGACTGGCCTACGGCGTCGGGCTGCTCTTCCTCACCCCTCCCCTGCTCCACGCTTTGGCGGTCACCGACGCGGCGATCGTCCGCGCCCTGCTGACCAATGAAACGGCGTCCCTTCGCGCCCGCAGCGAGGAACTGCTCGGCCGCCGGAACCAGGTGGTCTCGGCGGGCGCCACCACCTTGCGCAAGATTGAGCGGGACCTCCACGACGGACCCCAACAACGCATGATCCGCCTCCAGATGGACCTTGAGGCTGCGAAGCGCCGCATGGCAACGGACCCGGAAGGTGCCCGGACGTTGATGGACGGCGCGCTGGAGCAGGGCCGTGAGGCGCTGGCCGAGCTGCGGGCACTCTCACGCGGCATTGCACCGCCCATCCTTGCCGACCGCGGCCTGCACGCGGCCCTGACGTCGCTGGCCGGCCGCGCCGCAGTCCCCGTCCAGTTCGCCTCCAACCTGCCGGAGGGTGCCCGCCTGCCCGAAAACGCGGAGAACGCAGCCTATTTTGTGGCGTCGGAGGCCCTGGCCAATGTCTCCAAGCACTCGGGTGCGACGGCGGCCGGACTGGCGCTGGAGTGCGCGCCCGGGCTGTTGACCCTGGTGGTGCGCGACGACGGCCGGGGCGGCGCCCACGTGGGCAAGGGGCATGGGCTTTTAGGCCTGGTCGACCGGTTGGCAGGTGTCGACGGAGCCCTGCAGCTCGACAGCCCCGAGGGCGGCCCCACCGTGCTGACCGCCTCGATTCCGCTTCCTGCCTAGGATGCCGGGCCGTTACGCTGGGTCCATGCGGGTTGTCTTGGCGGAGGATTCCGTACTGCTGCGTGAGGGCCTGGTCAGGCTGGTCGGGGAAACCGGGGCCGAGGTGTGCGCGGCCGTGGGCGACGGGGCAGCGCTTCTGGCCTGCGTGGCCGAACACCTGCCCGACCTCGTCATCACCGACGTGCGGATGCCGCCGTCGCACCGCGACGAGGGGTTGAAGGCTGCCCTGGCAATAAGGTCGGCCCATCCCGGCGTCGCCGTGCTGGTGCTCTCACAATACGTTGAACCCACCTATGCCACGGAGTTGTTGGCGCACGCCCCGGCGGGGGCAGGGGTGGGGTACCTGCTCAAGGACAGGGTGGCCCGCTTTGAGGACTTTGCCGACGCCATGGCCCGGGTCGCTGACGGCGGCGTGGTGATCGACCCCGACGTCATTCGTATTTTGTTGGCCGCGCGCAGCGACGCTGACCCGGTCGCCGGCCTGACCCCGCGCGAGACCGAGGTGCTCGCTCTCATGGCCGAGGGCCGCAGCAACGCTGCCATCGCCGGGACCCTCGGGGTCGGCGCCGGCGCCGTCGAGAAGCACATCAGCAACATCTTCATCAGGCTCGGCTTGCGCCAGGGCGCAGCCGACCACCGCCGCGTGCTCGCCGTGCTCAGCTTCCTGCAGCGACGCTAGTGCCTGCCCGAAACGGTCGACGGCGGCCGGCTCACTTCTCCGTCGCCGCGGCGGTGGTTGTCGTCCCAGCAGGGGCGGAAGCGACGGCTGCCGGGTTCGGGCCGGGAGCCGTGGACGCAGAATCCAGCGGCTGTGGCGAGGGGGTTGGGGTGGCCGTTGCCGATGGCTCCTCCGTCGGTGATTGCTTCGCCGACGCGGCGGGGCTGGTCGAAGGAGTCGGGGTTGACGTTGGAGACGGGGTCGGCGAAGGAGTCCGGGTTGACGTCGGAGACGGGGTCGGCGTAGGAGTCGGGTTGGCCGTAGGAGACGGGATCGGAGCCGCCGTTTCTGACGGCGATGGCGGGGCAGTTCCCGTGTGGCTCGCAGCGGCGGGGCTGCCCGGCCTGGCAGTCGGCGGCACCGTGGTGGGCTGGGGCGTGGCCCTTGGCGCCGGTTTGGCCATTCTGCTTGGGCTGGCGCTGCCGGCGGCCTTGAGTTTCGGCTTCGCCTTGGCCGCCGTGCCGTCACCGAGGGCAAATCCGGGCATGGTGAAATAGGCTGATGAGCTGCTCGTTGATGCCGGGGTGTGCATGATCGTTCCCACGGACGGGTTGAGCGCACTGATCATCATGCCGTTGCCCACGTAGATCCCAATGTGCGCCCAGTGGTAGGGCCCGTCAGGGTTCTGCACCACCAGGTCACCCGGCTGCGGGGTGTTGGTCTCCTCCATGGGAAGCCACTGTTCGGTGCGGGGTAGGGCAACGCCAGCCTGGGCGTAGGCCCACTGCACGAAACCGGAGCAGTCCCAGCCGGCGGCAAAGCTCGTCCCGCCCCACACGTAACTGTGGCCCAGTCCACGGTAGGCGGCTGCCAGGATGGCCTTGCGCACTTCGGAGACCAGGGCCGGCGGCACTTCGGGGGCACCGTCGCCCACTGGCCTGGCCAGCTGTGACGGCCAGGACTTGCCAGCGTTCGGATCCGTCAGGTCAAGTATGGTCTGCACCTTGGGTTTGCTCGCCAGGAACAGCGTGTCGGCGAAGGAAACCTTGATGCCGGCGGCCGGAGGCGCAATGGATTCAAGCCCTTCGGCGGCTACCGGCTGTGCGCTGGAAAGGTGCACGGCCGGCTGAACGGCGACTTTCGCCGCAGCGGTGTCGGCTGCGGAATTGCCGGCGTAACCGGCCCCCACAAAACCGCCGGAGGCCAGCAAGGTGCACGCCACTGCCAGGCTTAGCCGGAACGGCCGGGACTTGCCCTGAGATAACGCCACCTGGAGGTCCCCCTGCTTCATCGCACTCGTTAGGCCCGAGCCTACGCCAAATGCCCAAAATCAAACAGGCTTTCCACAAATTCACACAATCTCGCTTAAGCGCACGCACGCCGTCGGCGAGTCGCACAGATTCGGCCAACACGCCGGTGACGTATCCGGCCGGGGCGACCCCCGGCACACCTACCCGGCGGTGCGGATGATGCGCCGCTGCGTTGCCACGGAGATGGCGGCGGTGCGGTTGTCCACGCCCAACTTGTCATAGATGTGCACCAGGTGCGTCTTCACGGTGGCCTCGGAAATGAACAGCTGCCTGGCCATGGCCTTGTTGCTCATGCCCGTGGCCAGCAGTTCCAACAGTTGCACCTCGCGGCCGGAGAGCACCGGCTCCGGGTTTCGGATCCGGCCCATCAACCGCGCCGCGACCTCCGGCGCCAGCGCCGTTTGTCCCGCCGCCGCCTGCTGCACTGCCGCACGGATCTGTTCCGGCGGGGCGTCCTTGAGCATGTAGCCACTGGCCCCGGCCTCCACGGCCGCCAAAATGTCCGCGTCAGAGTCGTAGGTGGTCAGGATCAGCACCGGCGGGGCCGACGGCAGGGCCTTTATGGCCTTGGTGGCGGTGACCCCGTCCATGCCGGCGCCCATCTGCAGGTCCATGAGCACCACGTCCAAAGGCTCCCCCAACGCCTGCAGCCTTTGGATTTCCCTGATGGCGGCAGCGCCTTCGGACGCCTCCGCCACCACCGTGACCCCCTCAAAGTCCGCCAGCATGGCCCGCAGCCCGGCCCGCACCACGGGGTGGTCGTCAACCAGGAGAATTCGTGTTTCAGTCATGCCATACCCTCATTTTCCGCCATCGCAGCCAACGGCAGCCGGATGGCCACCACGGTGCCCTCACCCGGTGCCGACTCTATCTCCAACGTCCCCTTCTGTGCCGCCACGCGCTGCCGGAGCGACGTCAGCCCAAAACCGCCTCCGTCCGCCCCCCGGCCCACGGCGCCGGCCAGCGATGAGGGTTCAAAGCCGCGGCCGTCGTCGTACACGTCCAAGGTCACTTCCGTCTCCAGGAAGGCCAGGCTGACGACGGCGGTGCCCGCCCGGGCGTGCAGCCAGACGTTGGCCAGGCTGGCCTGGGCGGCGCGCAGCAGGGTGACCCTGTAAGGCTGGGGCAGGTCCACCGGGTCACCGTCGGCACGGAAGGTGCAGTTCAGGTTCACGCCCCGGGCCGCCGCCTCCAATTGGGTCTTCTGGCAGAGCCGGGCCAGGCTTTCGGACAGGGACGTGCCCTCCAACGCCGGCGAGGACAGGCCGCGCACAAAGCTGCGTGCCTCGGCCAGGTTCTCCGCAGCGGTGGCCTCCATCATGCGGATACTCTCGTACGTGGACACCAGGTCCCCCGATTCCAGGGTCCGCCCCGCAGCCCGGGCCACCAGGACGATGGAGGAGAAGCCCTGCGCCAATGTGTCGTGAATTTCCCGGGCCAGCCGGGCCCGCTCAGCCAGGACACCGGCCTCATGCTGGCTGGCGGACAGTTCAGCCCGGGTGCGGCGCAACTCATCAGCGGCCCTGCGCTGGTTCTGCCCCTCCTGGTACAGCATCCTGTAGGCCTTGGCGGTGACAACGGCGAATCCCGCCCCGAAGACGGGGCCCAGGACCACAGGCAGCGCCGGGAGGCCTGCGCCGGAGGCCAGCCACTGTGCCGCAATGACCCCGGCCGTCATGACGATCACTGCCGTGTTGGCGGCCCAGCGCGGCAGCAGGTGCAGGTGGAGGAAGAACAAGGGGAACGCCAGCCAGGAGAACTCCACCGACCCCACCATCAGCACGGCCCAGAGCAAGGTGACCACGGCCAGCCACAGGTAGGCGTAGCGGCGCGGATTGACGGCGGCGCTGCCGGCGGAGAATCGTTTTTCCGCGACCGTGCCCACCACATAGACCACGGCCAGGAGCAGTCCCAGGCCCAACATCACGTAGCGTTCGGGCCGGTCCAGGGGCGCTGCCAGCAGCCGGACCAGCGCCACGGCCAGCAGGATGGCGAAGCCCACATGCAGGGCGACGCGCAGGAAACGCAGGATCGCGGCACTGGTCACGGGCGGGGCATCCTGGGCAGACATGCCACCAGCTTAGGACGTGGCGCCGCGCACCGTATCAACCAAACGGTTGATACGGCGTTCAACCGCCTGGTCCGCGCGGGCCATCCAAGCCTGCGATGGAACCCGGCGCGAAAGAAAGGACAGTGGAAGTAAGAACAACGGCCAACAGCCAGGGCCGCAAAAGAAAGAAGTTGCACACATGTTCCTCGCCATCCGTGACATCCGCTTCGCCAAGGGCCGCTTTGCCCTGATGGGCGGCGTTGTGGCCCTGATCAGCCTGCTGCTGGTGCTGCTTTCCGGCCTGACCGCCGGGCTCGGCAACCAGTCCACGTCCGCCATCGCCAGTCTGGGCACCGGAAACGGTGCCCCGGTCAACCAGGTGGCGTTTGGCGCCCCCGGTGCCAACGATCCCAAGGTGTCCTTCACCGAAAGCCAGGTCACCCGGGCGCAGGTGGATTCCTGGGCCCGGCAGCCCGGAGTTGCCTCCGCCGTTCCGCTGGGCATCAGCCAAACCCGCTTCCAGGGGGCCGGTGACACGAAGGGGACCACGAACGTGGCCGTGTTTGGTGTTGGCGAGGGGGGCCCCGCAGCCGGGATCACGCCGTCGAAGGTCACCGACTCCACCGTGGCCATCGGCAAAAGCGTGGCGGCGGAGCTCTCCCTGGCCGTGGGCGACGCGGTCACGGTGGGCGGGAGCACGCTGAAGATCTCCGCCGTCGTACCCGACCAGTGGTACTCCCACACCTCAGTGGTCTGGACCACGCTGCCGACCTGGACCAAACTGGCCCACCTCAGCGATCCGGCACAAGTGGCCACCGTGGTTGCCGTGACCTACGGCGCCGGAGCGTCCGTGGACACCGCCGCCGCCAACCAGTCCGCCGGCACCGTGAGCACCACCCGCAGCGGATCCTTCCAGGGCCTGGGCGGCTACAAGAGCGAGAATGGCTCCCTTTTGATGATGCAGGCCTTCCTCTACGGCATTTCAGCACTCGTGATCGTGGCCTTCCTGACCGTGTGGACGGTCCAGCGCACCCGCGACATCGCCGTCCTGAAGGCCATGGGCGCCTCCGGCTCCTACCTGTTGAAGGACGCGCTCACACAGGCCGCCCTCGTACTGCTGGCGGGCACCGCACTCGGCGGACTGGTGGGCGTGGCCGGCGGCTTCTTCGCCGCCAAGGCCGCCCCCTTCCTGGTGTCCCCCGCCACCACGATCCTGCCAATGGCCGGCATCGTTGCCCTGGGCCTGGCCGGCGCCGCCCTGGCCGTCCGCAAGGTCACCAAGGTCGACCCCCTCATCGCCCTCGGCGGCAGCTGACCACCCACCGTTGAGATTGGAGATAATGACCGATCCGCGAGGGAAATGACGTCATGATCTCGAACCTGAACAAACTGAACCCTTAGGAGACCCCCATGCCTGCACTGAACGCCCCAGCCCTGTCCCTGACCAACATCACCCTCGAATACCCGGACGGCGACGGGACCGTCACGGCCCTGGACCACATCACCATGAACGTTGACGCCGGGGAAATCGTCTCCCTGGTCGGCCCCTCCGGCTCGGGCAAGTCCAGCCTGCTGGCCGTGGCCGCCACACTGGTCAAACCAACCTCCGGCCTCGTCACCATCGACGGCGTGGACGCCACCGAACTTTCGGATGCGGCCCGGACCACCTTGCGCCGGGACAAGGTGGGCATCATCTTTCAGCAGCCGAACCTGCTTGCCTCCCTCACTGCAGCCGAACAGCTCATCATTGGCGACCACCTGCGCGGAAAATCCCTGCGTGCGGCGGCCGCCCGCGCCGCGGAGCTGCTGGAGATCGTGGGGCTGGCCGGTTCTGCGAAGAAGCGCCCGCACCAGCTCTCCGGCGGCCAGCGCCAGCGCGTCAACATTGCCCGGGCACTGATGGGCTCCCCGTCCGTCCTGTTGGTGGATGAGCCGACGGCGGCCCTGGACCATGAGCGCAGCGAATCGATCGTACGGCTGCTGCGCCAGGTGACGGACGACTTCCAGGTGGCCACCATCATGGTCACCCACGACACCGAGTTTGTCCCGATCACCGATGCCGTGGCCACCATGCGCGACGGCGTGCTGGCCGCCGCAGTTGCCACCGCGTCCCCGATGGGGGCCCTGTAGCGGCAGGGCAACTGCGCAAGCCCGCAACTGCGCAAGCCCGCAACTGCACAAGGCGCGGGGATTCCCGCCCATGCAATAACATGGGGAAACCGGATTCTTCAGCTTCCCGAACGGAGACACCCCTACATGAAACGCGTCCTCGCCCTGGCCGGCAGCCTTGCCCTGGCCTTCATCCTCTCCTCCTGCGGCGCCGCCACCGGCCCGGTGGGCACCTGGGGCAATGGCTACAACACGGACAAGCAGCCGTACCTGGAACTTGCGCTTGGCGCAGAGCAAAACGGCGATCAGGCGGGTTACCTGAAGGGCAGCGACGGCTGCAACCGGCTGTCCGGGCAGTGGATGATGGCTGCCGGGGAGCTAACCTTTCCACAGCTGGGCAAGACCCAGGTCACCTGTGACGGACTCGACAGCTGGCTTTCCGCCGCCGCTTCCGGCAGCATCTCCGGCAACGTCCTGACCGTCAAGGATGCCCAAGGGAAGACGATCGGCACCCTGGAGCGCCGGAGCTAGGCTGTCCGTCGAGCTCCAAGGACCGCAGCACCTGCATCACCAGCGTCGCCCACTTGTCCCCGATGATGCCGCCGGCGGCTGGTGGACCGTTCAGGCGCCGGCGCCTGAAATCGGGCCGGGCGGGAGAATCTCAACGCAGGCCATTGCCGTCGCCGTGCTGGATGAAGTTGAAACACCGCGCCACGTACGCAAACGTTTCAACGTCGCGAACTGAGGCAGTCAGCCGCGGGACAAGTCGGGGGCCGGCAGCCCGAAGGTGTGGTGCAGGGCCGCGCGTGCGGCCAGCCAGCCCGCCATGCCGTGCACGGCCGGGCCCGGCGGCGTGGAGGCGGAAGCCAGGTAGAGGCCGGGTGCCGGGGTTTTCCAAGGCTCGCGTGCCAGGACCGGGCGCTTGAGCAGCTGGCCCATCGTCACCGCGCCGGAACTGATGTCCCCGCCAATGTAGTTGGGGTTGTGGGCACCCAGCTCCCGGGCGGAGACGGCATGCGTGGCCAGGACCAGGTCTCGGAAGCCGGGGGCAAACCGCTCCAGCTGGGCCGCCACGGCCTCCGTCCTGTTTTGCGGGGATCCCGCAGGGACATGGGTGTAAGCCCACAAGGTATGGCGGCCGGCAGGCGCCCTTGTGGGATCGACGACGCCGGGCTGGGTCACCAGCACGTAGGGGCTCCCCGGATGCCCACCCGCCAGGACCTGGTTTTCCGTGCGGGCAATGGCAGCGCGCGTGCCCCCCAGGTGGACGGTGGGGGTGCCACCCAACGCGGCATTGGCCCACGGGACCGGCCCCGACAAGGCAAAGTCGATCTTGCACACCCCGGCGCCATAGCGAAAGGATTCCAGCTGGCGTATATACCGGGACGGCAATTCACCGCCGGCGAAACCGAGCAGTGCCCGCGGAGTGACATTGCAGATGACCGCCCTGGCCCCGGTCTCGGCCCGGAGGCGTTCGATGCTGGTGACCGGGGAGTCCACCTCAATTGTCCCGCCATGTGCTGCCAGGTCGGCTGCCAGGGCATCGGCGATCGCCTGCGAACCGCCCCGTGGAACCGGCCAGCCTCCCGCGTGGGCCAGTGCCCCCAGCAGCAGCCCGGCCCCGGCCCCCGCCAGGCTCGGCAACCTGCCGATCGCATGCGCTGCAACCCCTGCGAGCATGGCGGGCGCCACGTCGCCACGGAACCTTAAAGACCAGGCCGGCGTGCCTTGTTCCAGCGTGCGAAGGCCAAACCGCACAACCGCCAGCGGGTCCCTGGGGAATCTGGCCAGGCCATGTTGGGTGAAGTCAATGACTCCCTCGAGCCGGCGCAGCAGCGGTTCCATGAGGGACCTCCAGGCAGGACCGTCCGCGTCCAAGGCGTCAACGGTGCGCTCGAGGTCCCGATAGGCGATGCCCGCCCTGCCGCCGTCGAGCGGGTGGCCGTAGGAGATCTCCGGCACCACCAGCTCAATGCGGCGGTCCAGTTCAAAAGCCCGAAAGAACGGCGATGCCAGCGCCATGGGGTGAACCGCAGAGCAGACGTCATGGCGGAAGCCCGGCAACGTCAGCTCGGCAGTGCGCGCCCCTCCGCCCCAGGTGTGCGCGCCCTCAAAGACCGCAACGGACAGGCCCGCACGGGCCATGGTGACGGCGGCGGCGAGCCCGTTGGGCCCCGACCCGACAACAGCAACGTCGATCACGGGCCGCCCGTTTCCGCAATTTCCGTCTCCGCCATGGCAGCGGACACCCGAGGCCCCAACAGCGCCCCACCCTGGGGGTCCTCCACCCCGCCGCGACGCACCACGTCATGCCGGGGGTGCCAGATGTCCCGGACCGTCAGCCCGATCAGTACGCAGGTGGCGCCCCCGCCCAGGGCCGCGGCCAGCACAAAATACGGCATGTCGATGGTGTGCTGGTCGCTGAGCCCGCCCAATTCCTTTCCTTGAAACAGGAGCAGCGCAATGGCATGGGCCATGACGGCCGCCTGCCAGAACAGCACGGGCCGCCAGCGCGGCAGCGCCAGTGCCAGCAGCGGCAGGAGCCAGATCGCATGCCACGGCTCCGTGAACTTGTTGACCACAATGAATCCCGCCACCGCAATGGCTGCCAGCTGGGCCACCCTCGGCCGGCGTGGCGCATACAGTCCCAGCCAAGCCACGCCCAGCACCAGCAGCGCCAACAGTGCCGCGGCCAGCACGTTCACTGCGTCCTCCCCCAAGGGCTGCAGCCCCACGCGCGCCGCGATGAGATTGTAGCCGCCGTAAAGGGAGGATTGCGAGGGGCGCCCCGTCAGGGCCGAGGCCGCGTAGGCGCCCCAGCCTGACGGATTGGAGACCATGACCGGAGCCAGGACCAACAGCCAGCCCACGGCGCCGGCCGCCAGTGACTCCAGTACCTGGGTGGCGTGGCGGTTGCGAAGGCCGAGCACCAGCAGGGCCAGCAGAACCAGGAGGGCGTAGGGGGCGGCCATGGCGGCCACCCCTAGGACGAATCCAGCCCAAAGGGAATGCCGCCGGGCAAACAGGTAAAGGCCCAGACACACCAGCGCGGCGGCCCAGAAATCCCAGCTGACGTAGGCCGTCAGCCACAACAGCGGACTGGCGGCAACGATCGCGGCATCCCAGGGCCGTCTGCCGGCGGCGCGGGCAACCACCACGACCGTGAAGATCCACACAGCGGCAATCAGCGCAGCATTGACATCGAAGTATGCCAATTGCCGCGGGGCTCCGCTGCCGAATCCGCCGGTCAGCCAGGCTGCTACCCTGGCGATGAAGGCGGTCAGCGGCGGGTGGTCAAAGGTGGTGCCGCCGGTGAAGAACGGGAACAGGCGGCCCAGGTCATGCGTCACAAAGGAGTTCGGAAACTCGGACCAGCACACAGTGGAGTATTGGTCCGGTGTGGTCCAGCCGGATTGGCGGCAGTGGTTCTTGAAAAGAACCCCCAAGAGCGCGGAAACGGCGGCCATCAGGACCAGCACGCGCTCTACCGTGAAGAACCCCGGCGCAATGCCTCCCGGTGCCGTCCGCCGCCCCAACGGTCCTCCAACCGGCTCGGTCATGGCCCGGAGCAGCGGGTCACTTCGTGAAGGAACAACAATCCGCTGCCGGCGATGGTGCCCGGGGGCCTGTGAATCCGCCATGGCATGAGCCTACCGGTTGGCGGAGGGGGACGGTGAACGGTTCGATGCGCCGAATTTCGCGGTGCCGGCGATCGTCTGCCTCGTTCAATTGCTGCTGGGCCACGCGAGCGAAGAAGACCCTTGCCACGGCACGGAACGACGGCTGGGGAATCAACCTTTCCACCCGTCGCACAAAATCTGGGGACGAATGGACAACTGCCACAGGGCGTAGCCGGTTTGCGAGGGTTGCGGGCATGGCGGCGGCGCGAGCGCCCGGTTTCGCTGTGGATGTCCTGTTCACCGCAACGTCCGTGCCGAACCGGGCGCATGGCAGTGTCCCGCGCATGGTTCGCGTCGAAACCGGCGGGGAACAGGTCACGCGCCCGTGGGTGGCACGTTGCCCCCTAAGCAAACCGGATCCGCACCACTTAATCTCTGCGCGGGACGAATGGAGCCGTTGCCTTCCTTGCCAAAAAGCCACCATGAAAGCACTGGGAGGCGCGAATGGTTATGTACGTCATTGCCGCGGAGGCCTCGTCGTCAGGCCCGGCCCACCGGCACGCTCCACCGCGACACGCTGGGGAGGCTGCATAACACTTTAGTTGCGTTCCGGACGCGGCACGGCCACGACTCCTTCCGCGCGTTTCCCCGGAAGTTGACCCCGCAGGCCGCCCCGTAGACTACTGGTGAGTAGGCCCTGGCCCGCAGGCCTGGCCAGATCACAAAGCGAACCCGTGTGATCCACGGTACATTGACATGGTGACGGCACCGGGGAAACGCCTCGACGCCGCTTCTACGTGAATGATGATCCTTCGCTGCTACCCGGCCGCCACCCCTGGCCGGTGCGGCGGAGCAGTACAAAGGATGATTTTTTGCCACTGCACCCATCCCCGCAGCAGTTGGCCCGTCGTCTTGACGGGCCGCCATTCCTTGCCCAGCGAGAGCCGGCCCGATGATCGGCTTCATCGTCAAGCGCTTCATCAACTACGCAATCCTCTCGGCCATCGCGACCCTGAGCGCGTACGTGTTGGCGAGCTACATTCTCAACCCGGCCGGGCGCTACCTGGGGCGCAACCCTCGGCCCTCCGATGAAACCATCAACTCGATCCTGGACGGCTTGGGCGTCAATCCCCACACCCCCGTCATTGAGCGGTTGTGGACCTGGCTGGCCAATCTCCTCACCCACGGATCCCTCGGAGAGACCATCCACAACACCTCCGTGATCAGCGAGATGACGGCCCGGGCCGGCACCAGCCTCCGGCTGCTGATTCTGGGCACCATCATTGCCGCCCTCGTCGGCGTGGTGGTGGGTGTGTGGGGTGCGGTGCGCCAATACAAGTTCAGCGACCAGGCCATCTCCTACGCGTCCTTTACCATTTTGGCCACGCCATCCTTTGTGCTGGGCATCCTGTTGATGATCGTGGCCACGATGCTCAACACGACCCTGGGCATGCAGCTGATCAACTTCACCGGCGAATACACGCCCGGATTGGACGGCGGATGGTGGGTCCATTTCTGGGACCGGGCCGCGCACCTGTTGCTGCCCACCATTTCGCTGGCCCTCATGGGAGCCGCCGGATATTCCCGCTACCAGCGCAGCGCCATGCTGGACGTTCTTTCCGCAGATTACATCCGCACAGCGAGGTCCAAGGGCCGCACCCGCGGCTCCGCGCTGGTCCGCCACGGTGTACGGGTCGCCTTGATTCCCATGTCCACCTACTTCGCGTACTCCTTCGCCACTGTCCTTGCCGGGGCAGCCGTGACGGAACTGGTGTTCAGCTGGCATGGCATGGGCGAGCTGCTCGTTCAGGCGATCACGCAAAGTGACATCAACGCCTTTACCGGCGCCATCCTGTTCAACGCCGTCCTGGTGCTCATCGCCGGCACCCTCTCCGACGTCGTATACGCCGCCCTCGACCCGAGAGTGAGGGTGTAGCCATGTCCATGCTTGAAGAAATGCCTGTTTCCGACACCACCGCCGGCACCCCGGAAATCGTCCGCTCGCCCCAACCCGTCTCGCGGTTCCGCCTGGTCCTCTCCCGGCTGCGCACCACCCCGCGCTTTTGGGTGGGCATCGTAGGGCTGGTCACCATCATTCTGTGGGCCGTCTTCGGGCTTGTCCCGAACGCGTGGAACGCCACGGACCTGGATGTTTACAACATGGGATCCTCTCCGACCGCCCTGCACTGGTTTGGCACCAGCGACATCGGCGAGGACATCTACGCCCAAACCATCGTTGGCCTGCGCAAGTCCCTCGTGATCGGACTGCTCGTGGGCCCCCTGGCCGCCCTTGTCGCAGGAGTTGTTGGCGCCGTGGCCGGCTATCTGGGCGGCTGGTGGGACAAGACCATCATCTGGTTCATCGACCTGCTGCTGGTGCTGCCGAGCCTGTTCCTTTTCATCCTGCTCAGCCCCATCTTCAAGTCCCTGTCATGGGTGGCCCTGATATTCCTGTTGGCTGGATTTGGGTGGATGATCATGGCGCGGGTGATCCGCGCCCAAACCATGTCCCTGCGCGAACGCGACTTCATCAAGGCCGCCCGCTTCATGGGCGTCGGCACCTGGACCATCATCCGCCGCCACGTGCTGCCGAACGTCTCCTCCCTGCTGATTATCGACGCCACCCTCGGCGTGGGCGGCGCCATCCTGAGCGAAACCACGCTGAGCTTCTTCGGCTTCGGCATTCAGCCTCCGGACGTTTCCCTGGGCACGCTGCTGGCCGCCGGCCAGGGGGCCGCCGCCACCCGGCCCTGGCTGTTCGTCTTCCCCGCCGCCATCCTGGTATTTGCTGTGCTTTCCGCCAGCCTGGTCGGCGATGCCTTGCGCGACGCCGTGGACCCAACCTCGGGAGTCAACCGTGACTAAAACCACCCACCCATTGAACGACGACGCGGCGCAGACCCACACGCGCCCACGGCGCGCGGAAACGCCGTCGGGCCCGTCTAACCACCTGCTTGAGGTGCGCGATCTCAACGTCACGTTCCCCCAGCCCGGCGGCTCGGTCACCGCCGTTCGCGGCGTCAGCTACCATGTGGACAAGGGCGAGTTCCTGGGCATCGTGGGGGAATCCGGCTCGGGCAAATCCGTCTCGTCGCTGGCCGTGATGGGTCTGCTGCCGTCCTCGGCACAGGTCACCGGCGACATCCTCTTCGAGGGCGGGTCCCTGCTGGGCCGAAGCGACAGGGAACTGTCCAGGCTGCGCGGGGAGGGCATCTCCATCATCTTCCAGGACCCGCTGTCAGCCCTGACCCCCGTGTACACGATCGGCACGCAGATCGCCGAGGCGCTGCTGCTCCATGACAGGAACCTGTCCAAGCCGGCCGCCAACGCCCGGGCCGTGGAACTACTCAAAGTGGTGGGCATCCCCAACCCGGAACGCCGCGCCCAGGCCTTCCCGCACGAATTTTCCGGCGGAATGCGCCAGCGTGCCATGATCGCCATCGCCATCGCCAACAACCCCCGCCTGATCATCGCCGATGAACCCACCACGGCCTTGGACGTCACTATTCAGGCGCAGATCCTGGAGGTCCTGCAAAAGGCCAAGGACCTGACCGGCGCCGCCGTCGTGCTCATCACCCACGACCTCGGCGTCGTGGCCGGCAACGCCGACCGAATTGCGGTCATGTATGCCGGGCGGATAGTGGAGACCGGAACCGTGGAGGAGGTGTTCCATGCCCCGTCCATGCCCTACACCGTGGGGCTGCTGCGCTCCATGCCGAACCTGGCCACCGCCGGGCACACGCGCCTGGTGCCGCTGGAAGGACGGCCCCCGCAGCTGGCCAACCTGGCACCGGGCTGCCCGTTCGCCCCGCGCTGCCCCGTCGTCATCGACGCCTGCCGCACCACGGAGCCGCCGCTGATGCCCGTCTCCGGCAGCCCGCTCAACGCCGCGGCGTGCCTGCGCGTGGACGAAATCGCCTCCGGCGCGCTGAAACGCGCCGAACTTTACCCTGTCCCGGAGCCCGTAGCACTGGAGGAGCGGGCCGCCGTCACCCCTGCGAGCGTGCTTGGCGTGGCCGGGCTGGTGCGGCACTTCCCGTTGACCCAGGGGTCCGTCTTCAAGCACACCGTTGGCACGGTGCGCGCCGTGGACGGCGTCAGCTTTGACATCAGGTCCGGCCAAACACTCGGGCTGGTCGGGGAGTCAGGCTGTGGCAAGTCCACCACCATCATGGAAATCCTGGAGCTGGCCAAGCCCCAGGCCGGCCGGATCACCGTCAACGGCAAGGATGTGGCCGCCATGAGCGGCAGGGAGCGGCGCGCGCTCCGCCGCGACATCCAGGTAGTCTTCCAGGACCCGATGGCGTCCCTGGACCCGCGCCTGCCCGTTCAGGACATCGTGGCCGAACCGCTCACCGTCCACGGGATCCCCGCCAAGGAACGCACGCACAAGGTCCGGGAAGTTCTCGAATTGGTGGGTCTGGACCCCTCCATGGCATCGCGCTACCCGCACGAGTTCTCCGGTGGGCAGCGCCAACGCATCGGCATTGCCCGGGCCCTGGTTACCGACCCGAAGATCGTGGTGCTGGACGAGCCCGTCTCGGCGCTGGATGTCTCCATTCAGGCCGGTGTCATCAACCTGCTGGAGGACCTGCAGGAAAAACTCGGCCTGTCCTACCTGTTTGTGGCCCACGATCTCGCCGTGGTTCGGCAGATCGCGGACACCGTGGCCGTCATGTACCTGGGCCGCATCGTGGAAAGCGGGCTCTCGGAGGACATCTTCGATGATCCCCGCCACCCCTACACCCGGGCCCTGCTCTCCGCCGTCCCCGTACCGGACCCGGCGCTGGAGCGGTCCCGCCGCCGCATCATCCTCGAAGGGGACCTGCCCAGCCCCACCGAAGACATCAGCGGCTGTAACTTCCGCACCCGCTGCCCCCTCTACCAGCTCGTGGATGCCGCAGGACAGGAAAAATGCCGTAACTTGGACCCTGAACGGCGCCCTGTCCAGGGCAGCTCCGTGGCCTGCCACCACAGCGAACTCATCGACCTCATGTCCTAAAAGCGCACCCAAACCATCACGGTCCGGCGGACAACCATCCGCCGCCACGGGCCACCCTAGGGAGGATACAAATGAAACACGTCAAGAAAATGGTGGGAGCCGGAGTCCTGACTCTGGCCCTGGCCGTCACCGGCTGCAGTGCGGGCGGCGGCGCCGCGAAGCCCGGTGCGGACAACAGCAAGGGCGCGTCGGAGACGGCCACCCTGCCCACCGTGGACTGGACCAAGGCCGACTACGCTGCGGTCAAGGACGGCGGCACGCTGACCCTGGCCATCGACCAGTTGCCGGACAACTGGAACACGCTCCAGGCGGACGGCAACAACGTCTCCACCGCCCAAATCGTTGACCCGACCACGGGCGGGCCGGTGCGCATCACGGCCGACGGCGGCTGGGAGGTCAACCCCGACTATGCCACGGAGGTCAAGCTGGTCAGCCAGGACCCCCAGGTCGTCGAGGTGAAGCTCAACCCGAAGGCGGTCTGGGAGGACGGGACCCCCATCACCTACAAGGATTTTGAAGCCACCGTCAAGGCCTCCAGCGGCGCCGACAAGGCCTACCAGACGGTCTCCGACAACGTCTACAAGGACATTGGGACGGTCACCAGGGAAGACAGCGACCAGAACTTCAAGATCACCTTCAAGAACAAGAACGCCGACTGGCCCTCCATTCTGGGCGGCAGCACCGCCAGCGTGGCCACGGCCAGCATCCTCCCGGCCGCGGTCGCCTCCGACGTGAAGGCCTTCAACGAAGGCTTCAAGTCCAAGCCGCTGCCTTCCGACGGCCCGTTCAAGGTCTCCAAGGTCGACACGAACGGCCAGGTCGTCACCCTGGTCCCCAACGACAAGTGGTGGGGCCAAAAGCCGAAGCTGGAAAAGATCATCATGAAGGTCGTCTCGCGTGACGGCCTGGCCCAGGCCTATGCCAACAAGGAGCTAGACGCCTTCATGATCGGCACCAACAAGAACAACTACGACACCGCCAAGAAGCGCGCCGACGGAGCCGTCCAGCAGACCGGTGGCCTGACGTGGAACCATGTGACGCTGAACGGTTCCAAGGGCCCGCTCGCCGACGTCAAGATCCGCCAGGCCGTGGCCCGCGCCATTGACCGGGACACCATCTCGGCCAGCCGCCTGAGCCCCATCGGCGCCCCGGTGAGCAGCCAGGACAGCTACATCTACATGCCCGGCCAGAAGGGCTACGAGGACGATGCCACGGCCGTGATCGGCTTTGACACCGCCAAGTCCGAGGCCCTGCTGAAGGAAGCCGGTTATGCCAAGGCATCCAATGGCACCCAGGAGAAGGACGGGAAAAAGCTTGAACTGACGTACACCCTCGACGCCAACAACCCGGTCTCGGAGCAGATCTTCAAGCAGCTGCAGGCCAACCTCAAGGTGGTGGGCATCACGCTGAAGAACAACACCGTGCCTTCGGACAAGTTCTTCTCCGACTACGTGCTCAAGTCCAACTTTGAGATGACCGGCTTTGCCTGGTCCGGCACGCCGTTCCCGATCTCATCGACGGAGTCGATCTTCTACCCGGTGGATTCGGGCCAGAACTTCACCGGCATCACCGACGAAAAGCTCGGCGAGCTGTGGCAGAAGGCCAATGCCGAACTCGACCCCGCCAAGCGGATCGAACTGGCCAACGAAATCGACAAGGCAATCTTCGCGTACACCCCGGTCATCCCGTTGACCCCCACCCCGAACACCTACGCCGTCACGAACGGCATGGTCAACTACGGAGCAGCCCAGTTCCAGTCCATCGACTGGACCGCGGTCGGCTGGAAGGCATAACAGCCGCCCAAACGAAAGTACGGTCCGCCCCCGCTCCGCACGAGCGGGGGCGGACCCTTGGGCGGCTCAGACCAGTGTGCCCGCCGCAACGAGTCCCGCCAGCATCACGGTGACGACGACGGCCGGCACGTTCCAGCGCGACGTCACCCCCAACGAGGTGGCGGCCTTCTCCCGGGCGGCGAGCTCCCAGGCATTCCACGCCGAGTCGATGGCCGCCTGCGTACGGGCAGGCCCGGGGACCCGCCCGGCCGGCTGGGGCCCCCCGCCCGGGCGCGGCCCCAGCCGGCCGGCACCCGGCGCGCCCCAGCTGGCAATGCGCCCGGCTGTGGTGTCCAGGCTGACACTTTGCCCGACCCTGACGGCCTTGAGCGCAGCAAAGGGGACGTGGTGCTCGCGCAGGATGTTGACCACTGTCAGCCCCCCGGTCCCGACCAGCAGCCGGGGGCGCCACAGCAGCAGGTGAACGGCCCAGGACACCAGCATCAACGGCGGCAGGAAGTGCCAGACGGCCCCGGCCGTGCCGGTCAGCACCAGGTTCAGTGCAAAAAACGCGCAGAACGCCCACGCCGCCACCGCCAGCACCCTGGTGCCCATCGAAAACAGGGACACTGGCCCCGCTACAGGCCCCACTGCTCCACGGCGGGGGTCTTCTTGTCCCAGCCCAAGGTGCAGACCTTGGCCGTGCCCAGAACAAAATGGCGGCCTTCGCCCGGGGCCAGCCCCAGCCAGCGGGCCGTGAGGATGCGCAGGAAATGGCCGTGCGCCACGAGCAGCACATTGGCGGCCATGGTGCCGTCGGGCAGGGGTGCGCGCACCCGGTTGACGATCGCATCGGCCCGGGCCGCCACAGCCTCAAGCTTCTCTCCGTTGGGGACTCCGCTGTCCCAGATCAGGTAGCCGGGGTTTTCGGCCCGGACCACGGCGCTGTTGATGCCCTCATAGTCGCCGTAGTCCCATTCGACGGCGTTCGGCTCCACCTCGGCGTCGGGGAAGCCGGCCAGTTCGGCCGTGCGGCGGGCGCGCTGCAGCGGCGAGGTAAGCACCAGGTCAAACTCGGCGGCCGCCAGTGCCGGGCGTGCGGAGCGCGCCTGGTCCTCGCCGGCGGGGGTCAGGGCCATGTCGGTCAGCCCGGTGTATTGGCCGCTGCGGGACCATTCCGTCTCCCCGTGGCGCAGCAGCCAGAGCTTGGGTCCGCCGGGAACGGGGATGTGGGTCAGGGGGGTGGCGCCTTCGGGTGAGTTGGTCATGCTCTGGTCCTGTTCTGTTGGCGGCCTGGTGGAGACCGGTTATGAGTCCCGCGCTGCGGCTTCGGGGCCGGCCTGCGACTGGGGCTGTTGCGCCCACCAGCCCCGCAGCGCCGCTTCGGCGTCCTCCGGGGCCAGCGGGCCAAGTTCCATCCGCTGGTCGAGCAGGAACTTGTAGGCGCGCCCCACCAGGGGGCCGGGCTTCAGGCCCAGCAGGGCCATGATGGCCCCGCCGTCCAGGTCCGGGCGGATGGAATCCAATTCTTCCTGCTCGGCCAGGACGGCTATGCGCTGTTCCAGGTCGTCATAGGCGAAGGAGAGCCGGTCAGCCTTGCGCTGGTTGCGGGTGGTGACGTCGGCGCGGGTGAGCCTGTGCAGGCGTTCCAGGACTGGCCCGGCGTCGGCCACGTAGCGGCGAACGGCCGAATCGGTCCATCCGGCGTCGCCGTAGCCGTAGAAGCGCATGTGCAGTTCAACGAGCCGCGAGACGGCCCTGATGGAGTCGTTGTCGAAACGCAGGGCTCGCATTCGTCTTTCGGTCAGCTTTGCCCCGGCGAGGTCGTGGTGGCGGAAGCTGACGGCGCCGCCGGGCTCGAAGCGGCGGGTCTTGGGCTTGCCGACGTCGTGCATCAACGCGGCAAATCGCAGCACAAAATCGGGGCCGGGAACGGGGCCGTCAGCTCCGGTCTCCAACGCGGCGGCCTGCTCGAGCACCTGCAGGGAGTGTTGGTACACGTCCTTGTGGCGGTGGTGCTCATCGGTTTCCAGCTTCAGGGCGGGCACTTCCGGCAGCACCAGCGCGGCCAGCCCGGTTTCGACCAGGACGTCGACGCCGGCACGCGGGTGGGCGCCGCAAATCAGCTTCACGAGCTCGTCGCGGACGCGCTCGGCGGAGATGATGCTGATTCGCCCTGCCATGTCCACCATGGCTTGGTGCACGTCCGGATGGATGTCAAAACCCAGTTGCGAGACGAAGCGGGCGGCGCGCATCATGCGAAGGGGGTCATCGGAGAATGACCGTTCCGGGGTGCCGGGCGTGCGCAGCAGCCCTGCTGCCAGGTCCTCGGCACCGCCGTAGGGGTCCACCAGGGCCAGTGACGGAAGGCGCAGCGCCATGGCGTTGGTGGTGAAGTCCCGTCGCGCCAGGTCTTCTTCGAGGGACGTGCCAAAGGCGACGGCGGGCTTGCGCGACTCCGGATCGTACGCCTCGGCCCGGTAGGTGGTGACCTCAATGAGGAGCACCTCGCCCTTGCGCTTGCGTTTGCGGAAGCCGATGGTGCCAAATTCCCGCCCCATCTCCCAGTGCGAATCGGCCCACCCCGCCGCCACCGTCAGGATTTGATCGGGTGTGGCGTTGGTGGTGAAGTCCAGGTCCGGGGACGCCCTGCGCAGGAACAGGTCGCGGACGGGACCGCCCACCAGCGAGAGCTCATAGCCGGCGTCGGCAAAGAGGTGCCCCAGTTCAAGGACCACCGGGTCTAAATTCGAGGTATCTGGCGCCATGTGCATAGTTACTTAAGGATGCCAGACTTTTTGCTTCCGCCGCCGCCGGGCGGTGCGGCACCCCCTGCCGCGGGGCCGTCCGGTTGGTGCTCGTCCGCGCCGTGACGGCTGCGCGCCACCGGTCCCAAATGGCGCCTCTGCCCTGTCATCATCCCCGGGCAAAGGTAGCTAGAGTGGACTCCATGGTCCACCCTGTGCCCCGCGCGCCCAAGAGGAACCCGCTGCCACCGGCACTGGGTTCCCAGGCCGCGCCCGGGGCACAAGGGGCCGCAAGCCAGTTGCCCACCGTGGAGGAGATATCCGCCGGCGGAGTGGTGGTTGAAAGGCATGACGACGGCCTGCGCGTGGCGATCATTGCCCGCATCAACCGAGGCGGCCGGCTGGAGTGGTGTCTGCCCAAGGGGCATCCGGAAGGCGGTGAATCGTACGCGCAGGCTGCCGTGCGTGAAATCGAGGAGGAAACCGGCATTGCCGGGGACGTCCTCGCGCCACTGGGCAGCATCGACTACTGGTTCACCGTCAGCGGCCACCGCGTCCACAAGACCGTGCACCACTTCCTGTTGCGCGCCACCGGCGGACTTCTGACCATCGAAAATGACCCCGACCACGAGGCTGTGGACGTTGCCTGGATTCCCGTCCCCGAACTCGCCCGTAAATTGTCCTTCCCCAACGAGCGTCGGATCACAGACCTCGCCCGGGACCTGCTGCCCGAGTACTTCTAGGGGCCCCACCCGGCAGGTCCATTTCCGTTGGCCGGTCGAGCTGGTCCAGGGGCTTTCAGCTTCCTTGCCGGTCCCAGTGAGATGATGGGGACGATGTCTAATGTTGATCGGGTGCAAATCCCTCCCAAGCCCAGCCTGCCTCCGTCGAGTCAGGCCGCGCGCCCCGGCACCGGCCGACTGGTTGCGCAGACGCGTGAACAGGCTGCACGGTCCAGCGCAAACATGGCCGTTGGCACCTTGGCCTCGCGCATCTTGGGCTTTGTCAAAGGGATCGTACTCGGCATTGCGGTGGCTGGCACCGCCGTGTCCAACATTTTTGAAAGTTCCAACACGCTACCCAACCTGATCTTCCTGCTGGTGGCCGGCGGCGTGTTCAATGCCGTGCTGATCCCGCAGATCGCCAAGGCCGGCAGGCAGCCGGACAAAGGCACCGATTTCATTTCCAGGCTCCTGACCATGGGCGTCATGGGTCTGTTGGTCCTGACGGCGCTTGTCATGCTGCTGGTTGTGCCGCTGATGTCTCTCACCACGTCCTGGAGCGGCAGGCAGTTTGAGCTGGCCGTCACCTTTGGCTTGTTCCTGCTGCCGCAGATCTTCTTTTACGGACTGTTCTCACTGCTGGGGCAGGTCCTGAACGCCCACAACGCCTTCAAGGCGTATGCGTGGGCGCCCGCGCTCAACAACGTGGTGGCGATTGCCGGCCTGCTCGTCTTCATTGCCGTCGCCGGGAGCGCGGCGGCGACCCCGCACACGGTGAACAATTGGACCCCGGCCCAAAGCTGGATGCTGGCAGGCACGGCCACCCTGGGCATCCTGGTGCAGTCGGTGGTGTTGCTGATCCCTGTCCACCGGCTCGGCCTGGGCCTGCGACCCCGCTTCGGCTGGCGCGGCACAGGGCTTGGAGCGACGGCGAGGGTCGCCGGCTGGACCATGGGCACCATGGTCATTGGCAACCTGAGCTTTCTAGTCATCCTGCGCATCGCCACGATCCCCACGGCTGGTGAATCCGACGGCGTGGCGGGCGCCAGTTCGGCCATCCCGGGGCTTTATGCCCTCAACAGGGCCACCGAACTGTACATCATGCCGCACTCGATCATTGCGCTGTCGATTGCGACGGTCATGTTCACCGCCATGGCCCATGCGGCGGCCCGGCACGACATGTCCGGGCTGCGCAGTTCCCTTTCGGGCGCGCTTCGCACCACGGGCGTGGCCACGGTGTTTGCCAGCGTTGCCCTGATAGTGCTGTCGGGCCCCCTGGGCATGCTCTTTGGCGGCAACAACGAGTTCGCCGGCCGCCAGGTCGCCATCACCCTGGCCATCCTGGCCGTCGGAGCGCCGCTCTACAGCATCAACTTCATCCTCAACAGGGTCTTTTATGCCCAGGAGGACGCCAAGACCCCCTTCATCATCCAGTGCATCATGGTCACCATCGGGCTGGGCACCGCCCTATCCACCATGCTTCTCCCCGATTCCGTGATGATCTACGGCCTGGCCGTCAGCTACACCATCAGCAACGCCCTGGGCCCGGTGGTCAGCCACCTGTTCCTGCGCGCCAAGCTGGGAGACTACGGCGGCGGGCTGATCCTGCAGGCACATCTGCGGTTCCTCGTTGCCGCCCTGGTCGCCGGCGTGGTGGGCGAGGTGGTGCTCGGGGTCTTTGGCGGGGACGCGGCCGGCGGCTTTATGTGGCACTCCATCAAGGCCTCGGTGGTCACCCTGGCCGTGGTGGGGATCGTGATGGCCGTCGTCTACGCCTTGATGTTGAAGGTGCTGCGGGTCAAGGAATTGGACAATGTGCTGACGCCCCTGATGTCCAGGCTGCGTTCGCGCCTGCCGTGACGGTGGACGGCAACCACGGGTTGGGCTCCGTGTCCGATAGAATCAGTGAAATGACGGCTTGGCGCCAGGAATCGGCGCGGCCACCAAAACTACGAGGAGGATTCGGTGCCACAAACCATTGATGTGGGATCCATCCTTGGCGGCCGCTATAAAGTGACCGGCCGCATCCTGGCCTCCGCCGAGGACGACGTCATCCTGGATGGCTTGGACCAGGTATTGAACCGACCGGTCAGTATTCTACTTTCCGCCGTGGCCAATGCACAGAACCTGACCCAAAGTGCGCGCGAAGTGGCGACGGGCGAACGAGTGTCCAATGTGTCCATTCTTGACATGGGCACCCAGGAACACTCCACATACCTCATTGCCGCAAGGACCTCCCCTGCCGACCTCCTGGACCTCGTGGTGCCCACGGAGGAGTCCACAACCCAGGACGACGACGTTTACCAGGAGCCGTTCTTCACGGACACCCTGGGCACCGAAATCTTCGGTTCCGCGCGCGATGCCGCGCCTTCGGCCAGTGGGTACGTATACGAAGACGACACACCCATGACACCGGCCCGTCCGTCGCCGGCGATCAGGCGCACGCCCGTCCAGCCGGCTCCCGCACTGCCCGTCGCGCAGGCCCCCACGGCGGCCGTGCCGGCCACACCCGTGGTGCCGGCAGCCGCTCAGGTCCAGGGCGTTCCTGCCGCGGCAACCACGCCCACACCCAAGGTGACCTTGTGGAGTGAAGATGACTACGGCTTCATCAACGCCGACCACGACGCCGCCGCGGCCGGTACACAGCCCAGAAAGGGCGGCAGGTTCCCCCCGGCCGCCCTCGCGGCCAGTGAGGGATCCGAACCCGACGACGACAACGACGTCGACCAGGACGACGGCAACGCCCCGCGATCAGGCGGCCGCTGGCTGACTGGCATCATCGTTTCCGTCCTAATAGTGGCGGCGCTCATCTTTGCCATCTCACACATAGGCACGCTGTTCAACGGCGGCACTGTTGCTGACGCCGGCAAAACCGCTGCCGCAACGCAGCCGGCCACCGCGGCACAGACTCCATCCCAAGCCCAGGCGCCCGCCCCCGCGGTGGTGGTGCCCTCAGTTGCGGGCATCACTGACATCACCCCCTATCTGCCGGGCGCGGCGCGCTACAACGACCGGTTCATCCCCCGGCTCAACGATGCCACCGACGGTAACAAGGGCACCTACTGGCCCACAGTTGAGTTCTCCAACGACACCTTTGCCGGCGTGGCAGACAGCATTGACCTTGCCATTGAACTCAAGCAGGAATCGACCATCAGTTCAGTGACCATCAACCAGATTGCCGGTTCCGGCGGGCAGTTCAACATTCTGACCAACTCCAAGCCCTCCCTGGACGGCGCCGCAAAGATTGGCAGCGGTTCCTTCAGCGCCCCCGACTTCACCTTGAAAGCCGCTGCCGGGGTCAAGGCCAAGTACGTCATCATCAATTTCACCCAATTGCCGCGGCTGCAACCATTCAAGGTGTACCCGTTTGGGTTGAAGATCGCCGAGATCAGCATCAAGTAGGGCGAAGGCGCCCGACCAGGGCCGGAACGGAATATTTCAGCGTCCGTTCCAGTTGTGCAAGACGAAATGCCAACAGCCTTACAGTGGCTGAATCATGAAGGAAGAGGAACACCTACCCGTGACCACGCAAGCTACCCCCGCCAGCGATGTCCGCGACGTCATCATCGTCGGCTCCGGCCCGGCAGGTTACACGGCCGCCATTTACACGGCGCGCGCCGACCTCAAGCCGCTCATGATCGCCGGTTCCGTCACCGCCGGCGGCGAGTTGATGAACACCACCGACGTCGAGAACTTCCCCGGCTTCCCCGATGGCATCATGGGCCCGGACCTGATGGAGAACTTCGGCAAACAGGCTGAACGTTTCGGCACGGAGGTTATGTACGACGACGTTGCTTCCGTTTCCCTGGACGGGGCGCTCAAGTCCGTGGTCCTCGCCGACGGCCGCGAGTTCAAGGCTCGGGCCGTGATCCTCTCCACCGGCTCCGCGTACCGTGAGCTGGGCGTGGAGGGGGAAAAGCGCCTGGTGGGCCACGGAGTGAGCTCTTGTGCCACCTGTGACGGCTTCTTCTTCAAGGGTCAGGACATCGCCGTTATCGGCGGCGGCGACTCGGCCATGGAAGAGGCCATCTTCCTGACCAAGTTTGCAGCCTCCGTGACGGTGGTGCACCGCCGTGATTCGCTGCGCGCGTCCAAGATCATGGCTGACCGTGCGCTGAACCACCCGAAGATCAAGTTCATCTGGAATTCGGCGGTGGCCAGCGTTGAAGGTGATGCCAAGGTCACCGGAGTAACGCTTGACAACCTGGTCACCGGAGAGAAAAGCGGGCTTCCGGTCACCGGAGTCTTCGTTGCCATAGGCAACGATCCGAGGGTTGACCTGGTCAAGGGCATCCTCGACCTGACGCCGTCAGGCACTATCGCCGTCTCCGGCCGCTCATCAAAGACATCCCTGCCGGGCGTGTTTGCCGCAGGAGACGTCGTGGACCCCACCTACCGCCAGGCCATCACGGCCGCCGGCTCCGGCTGTGTTGCCGCCCTCGACGTGGAGCACTACCTGTCCGAGCAGAACTTCTAAGAGAAAGCAGATTCCCATGAGCAACGCAAAGAGCGCAACGGATGCGAGCTTCGACGCCGACGTCCTCAAGTCCGACAAGCCCGTCATTGTGGATTTCTGGGCCGAATGGTGCGGGCCCTGCCGCAAGGTCGGACCCGTACTCGACGAGATCTCCGTTCAATACGCTGACAAGGTCGAGGTCGTCAAGGTCGACGTTGACGCCAATCCGGCCATCTCCGCCAAATACGGCATTACTTCCATCCCCGCCATCTACCTCTTCGAAAACGGCGAAGTGACGGGCACCGTCATTGGTGCGCGGCCCAAGCAGTACATTGAAAAGGAATTTGCGGGTGTCCTGCAGTAACGACGCTTTCGCCTTGAACGGCTGTGGACCGGACAATCGTCCGGTCCACAGCCGTTTAATTGGTTCTCCCAAATCAATTCTAAGCGCCAAAAGCTGGAAACCCGGGCTTTGGCCGGACCGCTGTTTCACGTGAAACACACATCCGTCACTTGTCCGAGCCGCAGGACCTGTCAGCCCACTTCATCGCAGGGGATCACCGCAGACCCGACGCTCGGGCTCTTCAAGGCCATGGGAACACTCACGCAACCCCATCGACCTGTTGTTCCTCACCTTCCGCGGCCGCAACTTTGAAAGGTGGTCCGGTTACCCATGGCCGAGGCTCCTATCAGCCGCAAGTTCCCCCTTTACCCCATGGATACCCATACCCCTCAACTAAGAAGGATTGTTGGGGTTGTCGGCCTGTCCGTCGGTGCATGACCAAGCCCCCTGTCATCCATGGTCCGGGGGCACCGGGACTCGATGGGCGCCAAGGGATCCCCGATGGGGTTCGGCCCAACGCAACAAAATACGTCGTAGGTCAGCCGTAACCCAAGAGGCCTACCCGTGCTGCCGTGACGCGGCCGCAATTGCCAACGCCGCACCCCGGGGCTGCACACCGTGCGCTCCCGCGTGCCAACGCATGAGCGGGCCGCGGAGCGGTCTGTGCTCTGCGGTTTCAATGACGACCTGGCCGGTCAGGCCACGGCAAGCCCGAACCGGGTCCTCTGCCTCGTGACCCAGCCAGGTCCGCCCGGCACTGGAACTGGCCGCCGTCACCGTCACCGCGGCGTCGTCCAGCAGCAGCCCTGTGCCACGCTAAGGCAGCCGCGCACCGCCGGGCAGGAACTCCTCACCCAGATCGAGCTCCCCGTGGAGGCCCACCCTCACCACCGGCATCCTGTCCTCCAGAAGGGGCAACAACAGCCTCAAACGCGCCTTCTTCCTCTCCGCTTCCACCGACTTGCAAGATTCGCTTTCACTGGTCCGCGACGGACATTAAGGAGCCGGAGGACAACGTCACAACCAGCCTCGATTGCCGTCGCATGGCCCCGCTGCGACATGCTCTTCACCTTCTTCCGCGACGGCACCTTCCACGAGGCACCAGCACTCAAGACAGCACAGCACATCAACCCGGCCCTCCAGCGTCGCCAGCGGGCAGACACGTGTCGCCAGCCATTGCCTCCTGCCCAAGAGCGCTTCGCCGACATTATGAGAGGAGAACGCTCCTACCGCATGGTGAATAAAGTACGGTGCCGCCCCCCTTTCCGCACGCCTTCGATCCGGGCTGCTCAAGGAAGTTGGGGTCCGCTGCCAGTGTGCGAGCGGCTTGACCACCGCGCCCGCCCGCCGGCACCAATGCAGGCGGTCCGCCAAGTCCTGGACCCCTCCCCGACGGGCGGGTTTAACGCCGTCGAGACCCTTCCTTGGCATACACCAATTGCCGCAGAACTCCACTGCGCTAGGACGCCGCAGAGGGGCGGGCGTGGCTCTGCCGCGAAAATTCCCCGCAACAGTGGCTACTGCGTATACGCCGTTGGGTGCTCCCTGTTCCAGCGCGGTCAGGCACCGGAACAGTGACGTAGTGTGGCCGAAGCGCCTGCCGCCAGAGTTCCTGTGTCGGCGTGCCGTTGAAGTTTAAGCGGCAAATCCGCCTACAGAGGCTTCCCGCTATTCGTCCGCAGCCAAAGATCGCGCAGCTTTCTGGGCCGTCCGCCACAGCGCGCAGGCCCCCTTGCTTCCCTTCACCATGGCCGTTCACCACTCCGTCCCTTCCTTAGGCCGTGAAGGCGTCGATGAGATGCTCCAGTTGGTCCTCCGCCACTGAGGCACCGACCGGGCTCCTTATCCGGGGCAGAGACGGCATCCAGTGCGCATCGATGCCCCAACGTCTCACAACCTACAACGCTCCGCCGGCTAACCGTCCATGCACTGGCATTCTTCCCGCATCCGGGTGTCAACGCTCTGTTTGCCATGGGGTTGCTGAGACTGACGCCCCGGTACCGCAGTGCCGTCAACTTGCCGTCAAGGACGAAGCCAGTGTTCAGGACCCCAGTGTTCAGGACCAAAGGGCCGATCGCCCGTGCCACCCCCCGAGTAGGTGTGCGTCCTCCAGGGCCGCGTCAACGCCCCTGTAAGCGTCTGATGACAGATCGTGGAGAGGAAGTCCGTGTGCGCCCGTTTATGCCGCCCGTGGCGCCGTACAGGGCGAATGCGAGCACACCGAGCGAAGCCCGACCGTGGTGGCCCTTGTCATTCGGCGTTCACAACCACGAGACTGCCGCCGTCGGACACGAAGTGGGAGACGATTTGGGCGACGAGGGCATGTCCTTTGTCCGAACTTGCCCGTCATCGGCCGAAGGTCCCCGGGGGCCTGCACGCCCCGGGCCGCAGCGTCCCGACAAACAAAGACTGGCACCCCTGTGGTGCACCGCGTCCACGGCTCTCCCATGGTCGCCTAGAGGGCGACCATGTACAACATTCTGTTCCAAAAATGATCAGAACTTCTGCTCGACAGCCGTCGACGTCCGCAATCATGTCAACGGAGTCGTGGTTGTTGTTGTCGGGCGGTGGCTCACGGCCCATGGAGGCAGTTGCGATCTCCTCCCCGCCGTTGAGGATGCCCGCCGGCAACCCCCCGGCCAAGGGCCATGCCGTTCGGCGGGGGGCAGGATTGCGATTTTTGGTCCCGTATTAGGTCCCGTATTTGGAAATCGCGCGTTTGGTAACCGGGGCCTGGTGCGTATGCGCCGGCAGGCAATGGCTCGGCGCGGATCACCGAACCGGTGCGTCCGATCAAATCAGGGGTCGTCCCGCCGGTGGTCCGTAGGCGTGGAGCACTTGATCGCGGTCGTCCCGCAGGGCGATGCCAAAGGACAATCGAGCGGGATCAATTCCGGGGTGCTGCAGCGCTGCCCCGGTCATTGCCGTGCGCAACCCCGGGTAGCAGCTCAGCAGTGCCCAAGTCTCATGGAAGACGACGCCCGGGCGCCTGCCGCGCATCATCTGCACGCCCAGGATGCGTGCTGCCAGCTCGCAGTGCGCTGTTTCCTTCTCCCACCGCTGGTGGTAGCGCCTGACCAGTGCCTGGGCCGCGGCCTGCCGGGGATCGCGGCGACCAAGCGATGGCTGGTGGATCAGGTTTCTGCCTCCGTCGTGACGGACAATTCAGCGTCAATGACCCGTACCGGCAGAAGACCCCCCGGCCGCGGAAATCCGGGAACCATCCGCCAGCCGGCCCAGGACCGGCAGTTTCATCGCGTTGGAACCGGTCCTTGCCCTGACGAGAGAGTCCGCACCCGTTTCGCCCACGTCGCGGAAGAAGCCGAGGCTGTCAAAGGTCGCCTCGCTCACCGAACTGGATCCGGCAGTGAGGATCCGGCAGTGAGGATTCGGCAGTGAGGATCGCGACCATCCTGATCATCACATAGACCTGCTTCCCCGTTCGGGACACCGCACGATTGGCGAGGTCTTGCCCGGTACGCTCCAGTGCCGTCGATCGCCACGACCAGCCGGCGCCCAAACCGGCTCGCATGTTGTTGACCAGCCACAACCTGGCCCTTGAGAAGGATAGACAACTCGCACAGCGGGGGCTGCTCCCACACGACACAGCGCTTCGCTCAGCGTCAAGGCAGCCGGACTTTTCACTGGCAACTAGAGCCTGCAGACCAGGCGCGAGCAGACCTGCCTCCATCTCCCGGGCGGGTATGGGGACCCCGGCCAGCAACGAATAGATCACCACCCGCGCGGGCAGCCTCCTCAGCCGGCGTTCCTGGCCGTCGGCAGCCTCGAGTGCGGCATCAACCGTTTCCACCGGGATGACCTGGGTAAATCCTCCGAGGGGCCCGCGGCGAATACATCCCCCACATGATTGGTGGCAGCATCCAACACCGCGGCTCCCATGGGCGTAGATCATTCGTGTAAGACCGAACTGCTCAAACAGGAGCCGCACCCCAATGCCCCGTGACACGCCGCCTTGACGCCAAACCCAGAACCCCAACGGAACGACATGGCGAATAAGGGGCTGCACGGAATGGCGCAACTGACGCAGGCGACGGATTGTCCGGATCGAGCACCGCCGACATCCCGAATCAAGCCTGATTCACGCAGAGAAGTCCAGGTACTGGAAGGCGGCCCTGGTTGCAAACCCGCTCTTCGAACCGTGGGCCACCAGGCCACGGCAAGGGACGCTGGAGAACACTTCGAATGGGCTGAAACGGCCGCAGGAGAAAATGGCAGTTCCCGCCGGGCAGCCTCGGATCCAAACTGCCTGAACAAGGCCCCACACGGCACGGCACTCCGTCTCGGAGCCATGGTCCAAACACACCCAGGCCGCCCATTGGCAGAATGCTTCCCCGTTCCCCATTCAAGGCGGTGGCGCGCGAGTGCATGGCCGCAGCAGGGAGACCGGGATGGAGCTGGTTGATCGCTGATTTAGGCCCCATGACGATGACGGCCAGGGGCCGTCAAAGCCCGTCGATGCTCTCGGCAAGTGCTGGGAGCCGCTCCGGAGCGCCATGATCAGTGATCCCCAAAAGTAGAGAAGCGTCCAGGCCGGCAATCCTGTCATGCACGTACGTACTCAATAGATGGATTGATTGAACTCGGTACTCAATCTTCGGGGCGCCGACCACCGGAAAAATCGTTGGCCCTCCGGCGTGTCGCGTGGCTTGAGGGGCCCTCGTTTCCGATCCATTTGGTGCCAGGCAAATGAAGCACCAGCAGGAACCGAGGGCCATGGTCATGATTGTTCAGGGTGGTTCCCTCCGCCGCAATCACCGGGGACCTCGCGGATATGTTCGAACACCTTCCGGGGAGGGTATTGCCGGTGCCTGACCCGCAGGGCCGACGAGTCGCTCGAAATGACCGATGCGTTGTAGTGTGCCGAAGGGAAGGTCGCCGATCTGGCCCACCTGTCCCTGGAGCCGAGCATCACCGCAGGCTATGGGGCCTTGCATGACGCGATCAACGAAGGACAAGCTCGATATCGCCCGGCTCAAAAACGCTCATCGGCTCGGCCCCGGTCCCCAAGATCCCCGACCCTTCGGGTCGGGCACACCTTGTGTTGTCGGTGGACGTCTCGAGCTGGTTGGGCCTCGATGCCCGGTACGGCCCCGAACGAGCCTGCTGTCACATCTACGCCCGCGGCGGCGGGCAGGCACAGATGATCCCAGGCTGGCCGTATCCGTGTGTCGCGGCCCTTGAATCGGGGGCAACCTCATGGACGGCGCTGCTGGGCGTGCTCCCGGCCTGAACCCCGACGACGACGCGGCGGCCGTGACAGCCAACCAGCTGCGCGGTGTCATTGGCCGACCGGTCGACACCGGGCAGCACAGATCCGGCGACGGGCGAGGTCCTGGCGGTCAAGGATGCCGGCTATGACGTGGTGCGTTGGGCCTGGTTGCTGGATGACCTGCCGGTGATCCTGGTCGGGCGGCCGCGCTCGGACAGGGCCTTCTACGCACGTGCCGGGAGGCGCCGCGGACCAGACAAGGGCCGCCCGCCACGGCACGGGGAGAAGCTGGTGCTGCGCGACCCCGCCACGCACCTGGACCCGGTGTGTGCCACGGAGCATGCCCTGGAGCGCAATGGCACGGTTCAGGTGAGAGTGTTCGGGCGGTGCATCCCAAAATCGACTCGCGCGGCGGGTTCAGGAACCATCAAGGGCTCCTGCCCCTGATCGAAGGAACGGTCATCGGCCTGGACGTTGAGCAGCTGCCGGAAACGCGTAATCCAAGCCCATGTGGCTCTGGGCCTGGAAGTCGTTGCCACAGGACGCGACACAAGCCGATCACTGGTGGTCAATGCACCTGCGCCGCTTCGATATCGAGCACACCTTCCGCTTCCTGAAAAAAGACCTGGACTGGGTCCGGCCCAGGACGCCCCCCAAGGCAGCACCAACAGACTCAAACCGATCATCCAGCCCGTGGGAAAAGCCCGCTACAAAGTTCAAATACCAAGCTGAATGTGTCTGAAATGGCGCTCCCCGAGCGTGTCCTTCCGCGGCCACGTCCTAGGGTTCCTCAATGCTCTGGTGCACTCATCGGCACCAATTCTCCCCGAAAATGGAGGTTCCAAGGTCAGCCACTCCTTGAACATTCCCTCCCCGCAGCCTACGTCGGCGATTGTCCTGTCCCAAGGTCGATTGGCGTCTAAAAAACGGAATCCCTCTCAGTCGTTTCAGAGGCTTAACCACGGCCAGTGGGCCTGGCATTGACGTCCACTGAGCGGCAAAATCCTCTTGTCGCGGCACCGTCCCCTGTGGGAACGGGCAGCACAATGGCGTCAAGACCAAATGCGTCAGGCCATCTGGCGCTGTCCGCCAATTGGAAATTCATGTCTCATGAGTAGTCCCGGCCTGGCAACCCTGGATCAATGGGCAAGGTCTTCGCGGGGACAAGCCGACCAATCGGTTGGGACGGTGAGCGGTCAGTCCTGGACTTTTCTTACCGTCAACGGAATCCCGGGAGATCGTCGAATCGACGACGCCGGCCTACCATGAGGGGTGTTCATCGCATCTGCCAATCCTTGGCTTTCATAAAGCGCTGCCCTACGTGTTCGCAATCATGGAAGAAGCCGTAGACAGTGTGACGTTCAGGTAGGTAGCCCACGGGCGATCAGGTCTCGTAACTTCCGCGCAGGTACTTGGCTCTGACCATTGCTATGTGGTCAACATGGAGCAACGACATCACGCGGAAACCTTCACAGAACGTCGCGGCTCAGGGTTGAAGCCTGAGCCAGCCCAGCCTCGGTTTCAATTGTCCGCGTATGGGGCGAGATTGGATCAACGAGTTACCAAGATTTCGCACATTGGGTCCCGACGAGGCAGTCGTGACCATTGCATCTCCACCACGGAATTGTTCACCCCCATGCTGGTCCTCCATGCCCGCTTAGGGAGCCTGCATCGGAACATTCCGACGTCCCATCATCCACTTCCACGGCTCATGTTTCACGTGAAACCGAATGATTGGACCCACCAAGCCGGCCCTCCGCCGCCTGCGCTCCTCAAGTCGCCCCCCACCTCCCACTCCCCGCTTGCCGGCGGCTTTGCACTCATTGCATTCCCGTCCAGCGGCGACTACGACCTCCCTCGACAGCCCATGCTGTAGAAGGATTGGCCGGATGAAGGAGATTGCTTACATGTTTCACGTGAAACGTGCGTAAATCGATCGGGTGCAAACGCTCGCGGCTGGCCAACTGGTTCCTGACAATGTTGGCCGGCTCTTAGGGAACGACTCCTTCAGTCGTGCTCCAGTGGCACTGAGACGTTCGCCGGACGGGATGTCCACCTTCAAACACTGTCGGTCGGGACTCCGTTGTCCCTATACTTCAAATGCCGGAAAGCCGTTCGCTGGCATCCTAATAATTCGGACCCTCGTCTAGGCAGACGTTGACTTCGCCCGGCAGCTAATCGGCAAAAGTGTCCGTGCGGACGCATCATTTCCGTGCGGAGGCCAGGTTGATCCGGTTTGGTGGACGCTTCCAACACCAGGCCAATGACTACGTTCACGGGGCCACGGTTCCCCCTTTGGGCACGTGGTCCAGAGTCCGTCGGCACATCGCCAAAGAGCCGAGAGGAATCCGTCAGTCAAGAGCTGAAACACCGGCTGGGAAACGGCGATTCTTTCGCTTATACGCTAAACCTCGGGTAGGCCTACAGAAATTGACGTTTCGAATCGATCCTGTCGAATCAATGGCACCCAGAATTGAGGTCGTGTTTCACGTGAAACACCACCCACACCCGCGGGTCTCCGCTATCGGGATTCAGGTGCCAATACGTCCATAATCCGATTCAGGTCCTCCACTGAAGCAAACTCAATGCTGACCTTGCCTTTCCGCGCACCAAGGGATATCTTGACGTTGGTGTCGAGTCGATCGGACAATGAACTCGCCAAAAAATCCAGGCGCTCATGCCGTGGACTGGGCTTTGCCGGTCGTCCTTGACGGGCTTCGGCCGGTGCTTGAAATAGCTGTACGGCCTCTTCAGTGGCCCTTACCGACATTCCTTCGGCCACGATCTTCTGGGCCAGTCGTTCCATTGCTTCTGCTCCGGGCAACGAAAGAAGAGCCCGTGCGTGCCCGGCCGATAGAACTCCCGCTGCGACGCGGCGTTGCACGATGGGGGGCAGTTTCAACAACCGCAAGGTGTTGGAGACCTGCGGTCTTGACCTGCCTATTCTGTCGGCCAACTGCTCGTGCGTTGTTCCGAAATCTTCCAGTAGCTGCTGGTACGCCGCAGCCTCTTCCAATGGATTGAGCTGGCTGCGATGCAAATTCTCTAGAAGGGCATCCCGCAACAAGTTGTCGTCGGTGGTGTCCCGGACAATGACGGGTATGGTCTCCAGGCCAGCGGCCTGTGAAGCGCGCCATCGGCGTTCGCCCATAACGAGTTCGTAGGGTTGGTCTCCTGATTCCGGGGAATTCCGCACTACAATAGGCTGCAGGATGCCGATTTCCCGGACGGAGTGGACCAATTCCGCCATTTCGTCTTCATCAAATACCGTCCGCGGCTGCTTCCGGTTGGGATGGATGTCCCCTACCGGCAGCTCCATGAAGCGGGCTCCGGGCACCTCCACCAGTTCAGGTGCGAGCGCAGCCGCCAACGATTCCTTCCCTGTGCGCGACGCCGGCGGCGACTTTCTCCCCTTGGGTTCCGGGAAGAACAGGTCCACGGGCCTGCTCGGCAGGGAGGATGAGCCGGAGTCGTCCTGGGTCGAGTTGGGAATCAAGGCTCCCAAGCCACGACCAAGGCCCCTACGCTTGTCAGTCATTGATTGGTCCTCCATAGAACGAGCCCTGATTGCTCCCGGGCCAGGTGAATTGCGCATTGATAAAGAGGAACACGACGGCGCGTTCCCCTAGCTGAAGTCTAACGTTCGGCGAGCTCCGCGGCGGCCTCAAGGTACGACAACGCGCCGGTCGAGGACGGATCGTAGGTCATTACGGTCTGCTGGTAGCTTGGTGCCTCTGATATGCGTACAGAACGAGGTATGAGTGCCCTCAGCACTTGGTTGGGAAAATGCTCACGGACGTCTGCGGCAACGTGGGCAGCCAAATTTGTCCGGCCGTCGTACATAGTCAGCAGAATTGTTGAAACTACCAAATTGGAATTAAGGTGCTTTTGGATCATTTCAATGTTTTTCAGGAGTTGACTCAACCCCTCCAGCGCATAGTATTCGCACTGAATCGGAATCATTACCTCGTTTGCAGCACAAAAGGCATTGACTGTCAGCAGTCCCAAGCTGGGCGGACAGTCGATGAAGATGAAATCGAGGCGCTCTTCGCCATTGTCCTCACGATATTTTACGTATTCGTCAATGGCCCGCCTGAGGCGCTGCTCACGTGCAACCAGGGAGACAAGTTCAATCTCAGCACCTGCCAAATGGATCGTAGCGGGGGCGCACAACAGATTCTCCATGTCTGGACATTCGGCGACAACATCTGAGAGCGCGAAGTCATTTATCAGCACGTCGTAGATGCTGTCTATATCCGCGTGGTGCGGGACGCCCAGCGCCGTGGAAGCGTTTCCCTGGGGGTCGATGTCGATCACGAGGACATGAAGTCCGGCTGAAGCCAGTGCTGCGGCAATGTTGACCGTTGTCGTCGTTTTACCGACGCCGCCCTTTTGATTGGCGACCGTAAGAATGCGGGTATGTCGAGGCCGGGGCAGTTGACGACCCAGAAGCTTCTCGCGGCGCTTAGTTTCACTGGCCAACTGACTGGCAATGGGGCTGCTGTCATCAAACCCGTTGACGAGCGTTGAAGCATTTTTGGGCCGTGTTTCACGTGAAACATCGGAATCGGGTGATAAATCAACCGTTATCGATTGATTCTTCGAGGCTGAGCTGATCCGTCCCCGGGGACCACCCGATGCCTTGACCCGTGCCGACCCCAGTGACACAAAGGGTGGGATCCGTTGCGAAGCCGCTTCGCTGCTCGTCACGCTGGCACTCTCACTTTCAATCGGCCGGGTTTGCCATTCACTAGCCTATCGGGTCCACAGCGTGCTGCACGGAGGATCAACGGCGCTCCACCTTCACGCGCACCACAGTGGTCGGTTCGGACAGTACCCGGTCTCCGGCGACCACCACTTCAGTTTTCACCCCGCCGAGCTTCTTGATGGTCTTCGCTGCCTTGAGAATCTCCTCCTCCGCGCTGCGCCCCTTGATGGCCAGCAACTCGCCGTGACCACCCAGTAGCGGAATGGTCAGGGGTGCAAGTGTGTTCAGCGCCGAAACCGCCCGTGCTGTCACTACGTCGCATTCAACCTTGTCCCTTGCGTTCTCCGCCCGGGTCCTGACGATTTCCACATTGTCCAAACCAAGGTCCGTCACCACCTCTTCGAGCCAGACCACCCGGCGTTCCAGAGGTTCGATCAAAATCAGGTACAGGTCCGGACGCGCGATCGCCAGGCACAGACCCGGCAGGCCCGCGCCACTGCCCACATCGGCGACCCTGGCGCCGTCGTCAATCAGTTCGGCCACAACGGCACAGTTGAGCACGTGCCTGCTCCAGAGCCGCGGGACCTCCCGAGGGCCGATCAGGCCGCGTTCAATGCCTGAGGTAGCCAGGTGCTGCACGTACCGCTTTGCCAATTCCAGGCGGGCACCAAAGATTTGTTCAGCGGCCAGGGCTTCTTCAGCGGTAAGATCTACCACGACGGGGCTCTCCTTGCAGACGGTCCCGTCCACTTGCCTCGTGGCAGGCGGACGGGACCAAAGAAATTGTTGGAAAGGTGTGGACTCTACTGCCCGGCCGAAACCACAATGTGTCGGCCGGTTCCTTCACCCTCGGACTCTGACGCCAAGCCCAGCTCGGCAATGGCGTCGTGGACGATTTTTCGTTCATAGGCGCCCATGGGTTCCAGTGCCACCGAGTCACTTCCGGCCTTGATCCGTTCGGCCGCGTCATTGGCGATCCGCGTCAGTTCTACGTTTCGCCGGCCTCGGTAACCGGCAATGTCCAGGACCAGGCGGGAGCGGTTGTCCGTGGCGGACAGAACGCTCAAGCGCGTCAGTTCCTGAAGGGCATCCAAGACCTCCCCGTCACGGCCGACCAAGTCCGTCAGGGAATCGGATTCTCCCTCCGAAATGATGGAAATGTAAGTGCGTCCGTTGCGCACCTCAATGTCGATGTCACCGTCGATGTCCGCGATATCCAGCAGTTCTTCCAGGTAGTCCGCTGCAATGTCGCCCTCTTCTTCGAGGCGGTGTGCTCCGTCGCCACCCTCTTGGGCCGGCATTTCTTCGGCGGCAATCTCAGTTTCAGCAGGCATTATTTCTTCTTCCTGTTCTTGCGTTGTGGCTGGCTACGCTGGCCCTTGGGCTCGGGAATTTCTTCAATTTCAGGGACCACGGCCTTCTTGGAGGCTCCCAGCAGCGGCAGACCCTTGGCCTCACGGCGTTGCTGGTATTCCTTGTACGCCGGTGAACCGGGCGTGGGCATGCGTCGGATCACGAAGAACTGCTGGCCCATGGTCCAGATGTTCGTCGTGGTCCAGTAGATCAGCACGCCGATGGGGAAGTTCACGCCACCGATGCCGAAAACCAGGGGCAGCACATATAGCATCATTTTCTGCTGCTTCATGAACGGCCCCTGCATGGCCTCCTCGGACATGTTCTTGGACATGATCTGCTTCTGCGTAATGAACTGGGACGCAATCATGGCAACGATCATGATCAAGGACAGCACCACCACCGCCACGGACAGGTCGCCGCCCTGCAGCTGGGGCAGGAAGGCCGCCGAAAGCGGTGCACCAAATATGGTGGCGTGGTCGAACTGTGCCACCTGTTCATGGCTCATGCCGCCGATGCCCTTGCTTTCGGCATTGGCCTTGGCCACCCCGGAAAGCACCCTGAACAGTGAGAAGAAGAAGGGCATCTGGATCAGCATGGGCAGGCAGGCGGAGAACGGGTTTGTGCCGTGTTCCTTGTACAACGCCATCTGTTCCTGAGCCATGGCCTGGCGGGAGAGCTGGTCCGTCTTGCCCTTGTACTTGGCCTGCAGCTTTTTCATGTCCGGCTGGAGGGCCTGCATTCCGCGCTGCGCCTTGATCTGCTTGACAAACACGGGGATCAACGCGGCACGGATCACCAACACCAGACCGATGATGGCAAGAGTCCAGGTGATGCCGGACGCGGCGGGCAGCCCAATGAAGGTCAGCCCATCATGGAACAGCACCATGATCATTGACACAAGCCACTCGAAGGGCGTCAGAATCGTCTGGAGGAAATCCATATTTCTTTTCTATTCTCCTGAAGCCGTTGGGCGGCTGTGTGTCTCCGCTTGAACAGCCAGAAAATAGTCTGGATGGTTCAGTTGGACAATGAAGGGGACCTTGGACGGATCTTCCCAGTGGACAAGCGCAGGCGCCGGCACAGGATCAATCCCGCCAGCATTCCAGGGATGGCACCGCAGGATGCGGTGGACCGAGTACCAACTACCCTTGACCGCCCCGTGAACTGTTATTGCCTCTAGGGCGTAGGCCGAACAGGACGGAAAGAACCGGCACACCTGCCCATATGCGGGCGAGATGAAGCGCCGGTACAGCTTCAGGACAGCGATCAAAATATTGCGCGGAAGATACCAGAGGAACCGCCCGACGAAGGCCGGCCGGTTCCCTGCGCGACGTTCAAGCCTGGCTTGGGTCACGGACTTCTTCTCCTTCGATCCTTCGGGCCTTCTCATCTGCGGTGGTGGTGCCAGCCTGGCCGGACTGGACCGAATTTCCCTTCGGCAATCCCGGAAGCCGGGATTCGACCTTGGCGAACGCCCGGTGGTAGTCATCGACAAGTTCGCCCCATGAAGCCCCTGCCGAGGCGGGCAAGGCCCTGACCACGACGTGGATCCCCTTGGGATAGCGGCGAACGCTCTCAACTGCTATTTCCCTTAGTCTCCTCTTGACGAGGTTCCGGGTCACGGCGTTCCCCACAGTCTTCGCGACGATGAAGCCGACCTGGCTGGGCGCATCGGACAAAGTGGACACCGCATATAACACTAAGTTCCGGCGTCCGTTGCGGACGCCGGAACGTACAGTATGTGAGAAGGCAGCGGATGTCCGCATTCTGTTTCTGGTGGCCAGCACCCTGCGATCAACCGCTGCTTCCGTAAGGCTCGACGGATCGTCAAGCAGTTATTGGTTTATGCCGACAGCTCGACGCGGCCCTTGCCGCGGCGGGCGGCCAAAATGGCCCGGCCGGCGCGGGTGCGCATGCGAAGGCGGAAACCGTGCTTCTTGGCACGACGGCGGTTGTTCGGCTGAAAAGTCCGCTTGCTCACGGTAGTTACTCCAAGACAATCAAAGATGCGCCTTGCCCGAAGCTAAGTAAGGGGAGCCGTTCACTCCTTGTTCAAGGAGGCCGCGCATGAAGCGCAAAGCAGACACATGGGACTTCACAACGTTAGGTCATCTCAGTCCTGCTCGTCAAACTGCTCTGTTGATCCGACGGGCCTCCGTCCGCGGATTTGCCGGCACTTTCCAATTACACAGGCAGCGACCGGTGGACAGTCCGGTGGATAACCCGTGGATAAACTGTGTGGACACCGACCGGCCGCGCTCCGCGGTGTGACATTTATCCACAAGCAGATTTCCTCGCTATCTTCTGTCGTTTTCTTCCCTTAGGCTAGGCCCGTGACAAGTTATCCACGGCTGTGAATAACTCTGTGGATGAAGAGAATTGGCTCATCCTCCCCCACACGCCGGGCACCACCGCCAATGTGATGAAAGTCACGCGAATATGAACGCGCAAATACGAAATTCCGGCGGTTACCGTGCCGGCAGTGAGGGTGGAGCAGTCAATGAGCACCGAGGAAATCAATGACGTTGGTAGTTCCTGGCGCCGGGTCATCCGTATTCTGGAGCAGGACGAGCGGGTGTCACCGCGGCAGCGCGGCTTTGTTGTCCTCACCCAGCCACAGGGGCTCATTGGAAACACCCTGTTGGTGGCCGTCCCCAACGAACTGACCCGCGAAGTCCTTCAAACCCAGCTCAGCAAGGCGTTGGTGGATGCGCTGAGGCAGGTCTTCCCCGATGAAATAAGCTGCGCTTTCAGCGTCAATGCCGATTTGGTGCCCCCGGAGAAGGAAGAAGAGCCGGTCCCGGCACCGGCACCCGCACGGCCCGAGCGAGACGACCGGATCGAGCAGCGCGACCGGATTGGGAGAAGCGGGGTGGGTAACAACGCCTCCAAGCCATCGCCGATGCTCCCCAGCACGTCCCACGAATTTGGCCGCCTCAATCCCAAGTACGTCTTCGATTCCTTTGTGATCGGCGCCTCCAACCGTTTCGCGCACGCTGCCGCCGTCGCTGTCGCGGAAGCGCCGGCCAAGGCCTACAACCCGTTGTTCATCTACGGCGACTCGGGCCTAGGCAAAACACACCTGCTCCATGCCATTGGCCACTATGCACGCCGCCTCTACACAGGCATCCGTGTCCGGTACGTCAACTCCGAGGAGTTCACCAACGACTTCATCAACTCGATTCGCGACGACGAGGGTGCCAGCTTCAAGCAGTTGTACCGCAATGTCGACATCCTCTTGATTGACGACATTCAGTTTCTTGCCAACAAAGACGCCACACAGGAGGAGTTCTTCCACACCTTCAATGCGCTCCACAACCACAACAAGCAAGTTGTTATCACTTCGGACCTTCCGCCGAAGAGGCTGCAGGGCTTTGAAGAGCGCATGCGTTCACGGTTTGAGTGGGGCCTGCTGACGGATGTGCAGCCTCCCGAACTGGAAACCCGCATCGCCATCCTGCGCAAGAAGGCCATCGGTGAAGGATTGTCGGCCCCGGACGACGCCCTGGAATACATTGCCTCCAAAATCTCCACCAACATCCGTGAGTTGGAAGGCGCCCTGATCCGGGTCACGGCGTTCGCCAGTCTCAACCGACAGCCGGTGGATGTGGGCTTGGCTGAAATGGTGCTGAAGGATCTCATCACCGACGACGGCGCCCAGGAAATCACCTCAACGGCAATTCTGGGACAGACGGCCGCCTACTTCAACATTTCCATGGAAGAGCTGTGCAGCAAATCCCGGACCAGAACCTTGGTCACGGCCCGCCAGATCGCCATGTACCTGTGCCGCGAACTGACAGACATGTCCCTTCCCAAAATTGGGCAGGAATTTGGCGGCCGCGACCACACGACCGTTATCCACGCGGACCGGAAGATTCGCGAGCTTATGGCGGAACGGCGTGCCATCTACAACCAGGTCACCGAATTGACGAACAAGATCAAACAACAGCAGCGGGAAGGCTAGGACCGCTTGTTGGCTGAAAAGTTCCAATAATTAACAGTTGTGGATAAGTCTGTGGATAGTTAGGTGCACAACTGCCCAACCGTTGCGGATAACTACTGCTTCGGCTGTGGATCCCTTATTTGGCGCGGAAAGTTCTCCACCGCCGCCCACAGCCGCAGGCGGCACGAACCCACATATTGTGCACAGGGAACTTTCCCGGGATCCCGTGGTCAGGCAGGGTTACCCACAGTTTCCACAGGACTTATTAACACTACGAATCCCAAGAATTCTTCGTTTCAAACAACATTTGCCCCAATGCCAAGCAGCCCCCGGGACGCACCCATGCCAATGTCAGTCTCCGCTGGTCAAAGGGCTAAGCTGTCTGCAAGCATGTAATTCCACAGGGAACGCCCGTGGCCCATCTGTCGGGGGAATCCCACCCCCGACACCACACACTTTTCCCCAGATGAAAGGCGGCACCCTTCCGTGAAGTTCCGAGTCGAACGGGATGTTCTGACCGAAGCAGTCAGCTGGGCCGCTCGTTCCTTGTCCCCCAGGCCGCCGGTGCCCGTGCTGTCAGGACTTTTGCTCAAGGCCGAATCCGGCACCCTGAGCCTGGCCAGCTTCGACTATGAGATCTCTGCACGCCTGCAAATCCCTGCGGACATTGCCGAAGAAGGCACCATTCTGGTCTCTGGACGCCTGCTGGCAGATATTTGCCGCAGCCTTCCCTCCGCTCCGGTCGATGTCGAAACCGACGGTTCCAAAGTCACCCTGACCTGCCGCAGCAGCCGCTTCCATTTGGCAACCATGCCCGTTGGCGACTACCCGGAATTGCCCGCACTTCCCGAACTGAGCGGCACCGTCGACGGGGACGCCTTCGCCCAGGCGGTTTCCCAAGTGATTATTGCCTCCAGCAAGGACGACACGCTTCCCATCCTTACCGGAGTGAAGATGGAAATTGAGGGCGACTTAATCACTTTGCTCGCCACCGACAGGTACCGGCTGGCATTGCGGGAAATCCGCTGGACCCCGACTTCCCCGGGCATCTCCACCGGTGCATTGGTGAAAGCCAAGACTCTCAGTGAAGTGGCCAAGACCCTCGGCGGTTCTGGCAACATCAACATCGCACTGTCCGACAACAGCGAACTCATAGGCTTTGAAAGCGGGGGCCGCCGTACCACCTCGCTACTGGTTGACGGGGATTATCCCAAGATCCGCTCGCTGTTTCCGGAAAACACACCCATCCATGCGACCGTAGAAACCACTGCCCTGGCCGAAGCTGTCCGCCGCGTAGCGCTTGTGGCCGAACGCAACACCCCCGTCCGCCTGATCTTCACCGATGGCCAACTGACCCTGGACGCCGGCACCGGCGAAGATGCACAGGCTTCAGAAAATCTGGACGCAACCCTTGTCGGTGAGGAGATCACGGTCGCGTTCAACCCGCATTACCTCAGTGAGGGCCTGAACGCCTTTGACAGCAAATACGTCCGCTTCTCCTTCACCTCGGCGCCCAAACCGGCCATGCTGACCGCCCAGGACGACCTCGAGGGTGAAAACAGCGACGACTACCGCTACCTCGTCATGCCTGTGAGGCTGCCCAACCAATAGCAAAATCCCTGATCCTCAGCGCCACTCGAACCAGAAAAGAGAAACGCCGTGCACGTCGGACTCGTCGGACTTGGAAAAATGGGCTTCAACATGCGGGCCCGCCTGCGGGGAACCGGCATCGAGGTCACAGGGTATGACAACAATCCCGCCGTGAGCGACGTCCCGGACCTGGCAGCCCTGGTTGCTGCCGTTCCCGCACCGCGGCTCATCTGGATCATGGTGCCTTCAGGGGCGGTCACGGATTCGGTCATTGCGGAGCTCTCGGTCCACATGGAACCCGGAGACCTGATCGTTGATGGCGGAAACTCACGCTTTACTGATGACCAGCTCCACCACTCACTGCTGGCTGAAAAGAACATCGGGTTCATGGACGTTGGAGTCTCCGGCGGCGTCTGGGGGCTCAAGAACGGCTATGGACTGATGGCTGGTGGTTCCGCACAGCATGTGAAGTGGGCCATGCCGGTACTGGATGCACTGCGGCCAGAGGGGGACCGGGCGGACAGCTTTGTCCATGTCGGGGACGTTGGTGCCGGCCATTACGCGAAAATGGTGCACAACGGCATCGAGTACGGGCTGATGCAGGCGTACGCGGAAGGCTACGAGTTGCTCGCCAAGAAGGAAATCATCCTAGACCTGCCTGGCACATTCCGGGCGTGGCAAAAGGGCACCGTTGTCCGCTCCTGGCTGCTGGATTTGATGGTCAAGGCCCTGGATGAGGACCCCGGCCTGGAATCCATTGACGACTATGTCGAAGATTCCGGAGAAGGCCGCTGGACCGTGGAGGAAGCAATAGCCAATGCCGTGCCGGCCCCGGCCATCACAGCGGCGCTCTTCGCCCGTTTCTCCTCACGTGAGGACAACTCCCCGGCCATGAAGATGGTTTCGGCGCTGCGCCACCAGTTTGGCGGCCATGCCACCAAACCGGCCGGTTCCTAGCCCCTACCAAACAAGGCTAAGCAGTACTCGTGTTTCTTGAACATCTTTCCCTGACGGATTTCCGCAGCTACGCACAGGTTGACCTGGAGCTCTCCCCCGGTGTGACGGTTTTGGTGGGCTCGAACGGACTGGGCAAGACCAACCTCATTGAGGCTATTGGCTACCTCTCCAGCTTGTCGTCACACCGGGTCAGTTCGGATGCACCGCTGCTCCGGTTTGGGTCTGACCGGGCACTGATCAGGGCGCAACTTGTACGGGGCGCCCAAAAGGTGATGGTCGAGCTGGAAATCAATGGCGCGCGGGCCAACCGCGCACGCATCAACCGGGCCAACCCCATCCGGGCCCGTGACGTGCTGGGAATTTGTCGCAGCGTACTCTTTGCCCCGGAAGACCTGGCCCTGGTCAAGGGCGACCCGGCCGGCAGGCGGCGTTTTCTGGACGATTTGCTGGTAGTCCTGCTGCCCAAGCATGCGGGCACCCGTCAGGAGTATGACAGGGCTCTCAAACAGCGCAACGCCTTGCTGAAGTCCGCCCGGGCCGCGCATTTTTCCCGAAGCGGGGTCACGGAGGGCCAGCTGGCCACCCTGGACGTGTGGGATGCCCACTTGGCGGCAGCGGCGGCCAACCTTCTGGCGGCCCGGCTCGAGTTGGTGAACCGTCTTCGCCCGCACCTGTCCGAAGCCTACGCACAGTTGACGGACGGTTCCAAGCTGCTGAGGGTGGTCTATCGCAGCAGCCTGGATGGGCCCGGAAATGACGGGACTCCGTTCGACGCCGGATCCGCCGACGAAGAAATCCTCCCGGCCGTGTCTTCCGAAAGGGGTGCGGACGACTTGTCGCCGTGCAGCGTGGAGGAACTCACCGCAAAGTACGTGTCAGCGCTGGCCGCTTCACGTACCCGGGAACTGGACCGGGGCATGTCGCTGGTGGGACCACACCGTGACGATTTGGAGCTGTTGCTGGGGTCAGCACCAGCCCGCGGCTATGCCTCACACGGGGAATCATGGTCGGTGGCCTTGTCCCTGCGGCTGGCATCCTTTTACGTCCTAGCGGATGACTCTCAAATTCCCGGAAACCAGCCCATTTTGATTCTTGATGACGTGTTCGCTGAATTGGATGCGCAGCGCCGCCGCAAACTGGCAGCCATGGTGGGCGGCGCCGAGCAAGTGCTGGTGACGGCCGCTGTGGCCGAGGACGTTCCCGCAGAGCTGTCCGGCGCCCAGGTGCAGGTCATCCCGGGAGGCGTAAGTGCCCTACGGAGCGCGGATTCTGCCGTGCCGGAGGCTCTGCTCCACGTCGCGCCAAGCCAGCATGATGAAGCAGCTGATGACGACTGACGAATCCGCCAAAAGTGCCGGGAGCGATGACGCCACAGGGCGAAAGGGACGGCGGCAGGCACAGGCCTCAGACCACGTCACGGAGGTGGATGCCCCGCAGGCGGCCCTCAACCGGATGCGCGCCATCGCCAAGAGTCGCGGTGAACTACGAATTCCCCGCAGCCGGCTTGGCGCGAAAACCGTGCCGAGGAACAAACGCGCGCCCTTCCTCGATGCATTGGACGGGGGGCGGGACCCGCTGGGGTTGGGCCGGGTGGTCAGCCGGCTGGTGTCCGATCGCGGCTGGAGTTCGCCATTGGCCGTTGGATCGGTCATGGCCCAGTGGGACACCCTGGTGGGTGCGGACATCGCCGCACATTGCCGGCCGGAAAGCTTTGAAGTCACCACCTTGCATGTCCGTTGTGATTCCACCAGCTGGGCCACTCAGTTGCGACTGCTGTCGGCGTCACTCCTGGCCAAGTTTGACGCCGAATTGGGCGCCGGCGTTGTCACCAAGATTCTTGTCCTGGGCCCGGCCGCCCCGAGCTGGCGCAAGGGCTTCCGCAATGTCAAGGGGAGGGGACCCCGGGACACTTACGGATAGCAGGCAAGGGATGGTCATGCGCGGGGACCGAAGGACTTGCCATTCAAGCTGTGGGGCGCTTTAAACCTCCGGCTGTGCCCATCTACTCATCCGCAGCCAAATGATTCGATTTAAGGGCGCTTTTCGTCCGTTCTAGGGCACGTTTATGCCTGCCGGGACGCTTCCGCGAGGTAGAATTGGCAGCAGGACCGCCTCTCTGCGGCGCCATGTCACATTGTGTGGCACCCGTTGGAGCGGTATTAATGTGCCTTCCAACAGTCTCCAGGTGCACGGGGCAGCGGTATCCGTGCCACGTCTGGTGGCGGCAATCCAGCGAACTATCTAAAGGGGTCGAACGCGCCTGTGACTGAGAACAATCCGGAGAACCCGGGCAACACGATGAACTCGCTCGGGGAGGGTGCCCAGTCCTCGGCATCCGAGGAAACACAGGGACCACCGGCCAACACGTCCCACTACGACGCCAGCGACATCACCGTGTTGGAAGGACTGGAAGCGGTCCGGAAGCGTCCGGGCATGTACATTGGATCCACGGGGCCGCGCGGCCTGCACCACCTCGTCTACGAAGTGGTGGATAACTCGGTTGACGAAGCACTGGCCGGCTATTGCGACCATATTGAAATCACGCTCACCGCGGATGGCGGGGTCCGTGTGGTGGACAACGGCAGGGGAATTCCGGTCGACATCCACCCCACCGAAGGAAAGCCCACGGTCGAGGTGGTCATGACCATCCTGCATGCGGGCGGTAAGTTTGGTGGCAGCGGCTATGCCGTCTCCGGCGGTCTGCACGGCGTCGGCATCTCCGTGGTTAACGCGCTGTCCCGCCGGGTCGACACCGAAATCCGCCGTAAGGGGCACGTGTGGCGGATGAGTTTCGCCGACGGCGGCAAGCCGCAGGGCACCCTGGTCAAGGGCGAGGCCACCACCGAGACCGGTACCACCCAGACGTTCTACCCGGACCCCGAGATCTTTGAATCCGTCGAATTTGACTTTGAAACCCTGCGCGCCCGCTTCCAGCAAATGGCCTTCCTGAACAAGGGCCTGAAGATCACCCTTAGCGATGAACGCGTGGACGAAGACGCGAGCGAGGACCCTGACCTGGATGCCATCCCCGAAGGCAAGGACGTTGCCACGGGCAAGCGGGAGATCGTGTACAAATATGTGGATGGCCTGCTGGACTACGTCAAGTACCTGAACTCGTCCAAGAAGTACGAACCCGTACACGAAGACGTGATCGCCTTCGAAACCGAGGATACTTCACGGCATATGGCAGTGGAACTGGCGCTGCAGTGGACCACCTCCTTCTCCGAGAGCGTCCACACATATGCCAATACCATCAACACCCATGAAGGTGGAACCCACGAAGAGGGCTTCCGCGCCGCCATGACCTCGTTGATCAACCGCTATGCGCGGGAAAAGAGCATCATCAAGGAAAAAGATGACAACCTGACCGGCGACGACATCCGTGAAGGCCTGACCGCGGTGATCTCCGTCAAGCTCTCCGAACCGCAATTCGAGGGACAAACCAAGACCAAGCTGGGCAACTCCGAGGTCAAGGGTTTTGTTCAACGGGTGGTCACCGACGGACTGGGGGACTGGTTGGAGCGCAACCCCGGCCCGTCCCGGGACATCATCCGCAAGGCCATCCAGGCATCACAGGCCCGCATGGCGGCCAGAAAAGCCCGTGAAAACACTCGCCGCAAGGGACTGCTGGAATCAGGCGGCATGCCCGGCAAACTCAAGGACTGCCAGTCCAAGGACCCGGCACTGTCCGAGATTTACATCGTTGAGGGCGACTCGGCCGGCGGCTCAGCCGTCCGTGGACGGAACCCAACCACCCAGGCCATCCTGCCCCTGCGCGGCAAAATCCTCAATGTGGAGCGTGCGCGCCTAGACCGGGCGCTGGGCAATGCCGAGGTCCAGGCGATGATCACGGCATTTGGTGCGGGCATTGGCGAGGACTTTGACGTCGACAAGGCCCGTTACCACAAGATTGTGTTGATGGCAGATGCCGATGTAGACGGTCAGCACATCACAACCTTGTTGTTGACTTTGCTGTTCCGCTATATGCGCCCGTTGATTGAGAGCGGCTACGTGTACCTGGCCCAGCCCCCGCTATACCGGATCAAATGGTCCAACGCCCCGCACGACTACGTGTTCAGTGACAAGGAGCGTGACGCCGCACTGGCTGCGGGCGCCGCTGCCGGGCGCCGCATTCCCAAGGACAACGGCATACAGCGTTACAAGGGCCTGGGTGAGATGGATTATTCGGAGCTGTGGGACACCACCATGGACCCGGCGCACCGAACTTTGCTTCAGGTCACCATGGACGACGCCGCCGAGGCGGACCAGATCTTTTCCATCCTGATGGGTGAAGACGTGGAATCCCGCAGGAACTTTATTCAGCAAAATGCCAAGGACGTCCGATTCCTCGATATCTAGGCTGATGGAGCGAAAGCGTTCCCCAGTGTGAATATTATGAATTAGACATATATCGGAATTGGAATATAAAAGATCATGAGTGACGAAACCCCCGAGAATCCGGGTGCAGAGAACGCTGACGGCCCCACCGATGTCGTTTTGGCGGCTGAGGCCATGCACGACAAAGTCGAGCAGATTGACCTGCAGGACGAAATGAAGCGGTCCTACCTGGACTACGCCATGGCCGTCATCGTAGGCCGTGCACTTCCGGATGTCCGTGACGGACTCAAACCCGTCCACCGCCGCGTGCTCTACGCAATGTTCGACGGCGGCTACCGCCCCGAGCGCTCCTTCAACAAGTGCGCCCGCGTGGTGGGCGAGGTCATGGGACAATACCACCCGCACGGGGACTCCGCCATCTACGACGCCCTGGTCCGTCTGATCCAGGACTGGACGATGCGGTACCCGCTGGCGCTCGGTCAGGGCAACTTTGGCTCGCCCGGCAACGACGGCGCAGCGGCACCGAGGTACACGGAAACCAAGATGGCCCCGTTGGCCATGGAAATGGTCCGGGACATCGACGAGGAAACCGTTGACTTCCAAGACAACTACGACGGTAAAAACCAGGAACCGACCATCCTGCCGTCCCGTTTCCCCAACCTTTTGGTGAACGGCTCCTCCGGCATCGCGGTTGGCATGGCCACCAACATCCCGCCGCACAACCTGCGTGAAGTTGCCGACGGCGTTCAGTGGTACCTCGCGAACCCCACGGTCGGCCGGGAGGAACTGCTGGAGGCGCTCATCCAGCGGATCAAGGGACCGGATTTCCCCACAGGGGCACAGATCCTCGGACGCAAGGGGATTGAGGATGCCTACCGAACCGGCCGTGGCTCGATCACCATGCGTGCTGTTGTCAACGTTGAGGAAATCCAGGGCCGCACCTGCCTAGTGGTCACCGAACTGCCGTACCAGGCCAACCCGGATAACCTGGCCATTAAGATCGCTGAACTTGTCAAGGACGGGAAGATCTCCGGCATTGCCGATCTCCGCGACGAAACGTCCGGGCGCACGGGCCAGCGCCTCGTCGTCGTGCTCAAGCGCGACGCCGTGGCGAAAGTGGTGCTAAACAACCTGTACAAGCACACTCAACTGCAGGAAAACTTCAGCGCCAACATGCTCGCCATCGTGGACGGGGTGCCGCGAACGCTGCCCTTGGACGCGTTCATCCGGCACTGGGTGACGCACCAAATGGATGTCATAGTCCGCCGGACCCGTTTCCGCCTGCGCAAGGCCGAGGAGGAGGCGCACATCCAGCGTGCGCTGTTGAAGGCGCTCAACGCCTTGGATGAAGTCATCGCCCTGATCCGCCGCTCCTCGACTTCGGAGGAGGCCCGCGACGGTTTGATGGCACTGCTTGACATCGACGAGATCCAGTCCAAGGCCATTCTGGATATGCAGTTGCGCAAGCTCGCTGCACTGGAACACCAGAAAATCCAGGACCGCAGTGATGTTCTGGAAACGATGATCACCGAATTCAACAGGATCCTGGCGGATCCCGAGGTGCAGCGCGGCATCGTCAGTGACGAACTTGCCGACATTACTACGCGCTACGGCGATGAGCGCCGTACAGAGATCATGATGGGCTACGACCCCAACATGAGCATGGAAGACCTCATTCCCGAAGAGGAAATGGTGGTGACGATCACGCGCGGCGGGTACGTCAAGCGCACCCGCAGCGACAACTACCGCACGCAGCACCGCGGCGGCAAGGGCATCAAGGGAGCCCAGCTGCGTGGAGACGACGTGGTGGAGCATTTCTTCGTCACCACCACCCACCACTGGCTGCTGTTCTTCACCAACCTTGGACGTGTCTACCGGGCCAAGGCCTATGAGCTGGCGGAGGCCGGACGTGACGCCAAGGGCCAGCACGTGGCGAATCTGATGGCGTTCCAGCCGGAGGAGAAGATTGCCCAGGTCATGGAGCTGAAGGACTACCAGCAGTCGCCATTCCTTGTTCTGGCCACCCGGAACGGACTGGTCAAGAAGACCCGGCTGGAAGATTATGACACCAACCGTTCGGCCGGCGTCATCGCCATCAACCTCCGTGATGACGACGAACTTGTCTCCGCACAACTGGTGTCGGACACTGACGACCTACTGCTGGTGTCCAGGAAGGGCCAATCGATCAGGTTTACCGCAACCAATGAGGCGCTTCGTCCCATGGGGCGTGCCACTTCCGGGGTCACGGGCATGAAGTTCCGCGACCGGGACGAGCTTTTGGCTGCCAACGTGGTCACCGACGATTCATTCGTGTTCATCGTCACCGAGGGAGGCTACGCAAAACGGACGGCGGTGGACGAATACCGGTTGCAGGGCCGCGGGGGCCTGGGAATCAAGGTTGCGAAGCTTGTCGAGGACCGCGGCGACTTGGTGGGAGCCCTGATCGTCAAGGAAGATGACGAAGTCCTGGTGGTGATGGGCGGCGGCAAGGTGGTCCGCTCCAACGTCTCCGAGGTCCCCGCCAAGGGAAGGGACACCATGGGCGTCATTTTTGCCAAGCCGGATAAGAACGACAGAATCATCGAAGTGGCCCGCAACAGCGAACGCGGACTAGAGCATGATGAGGACCTGGTGGACGAGGAAATCACGGAGGGGGCCGGCGCTGAAACCGCTCCTGACGTCATTGGCCTTAATGATGTCGAAGCGAATGTCCAGCCTGATGAAGTACCGTTAAGCAACCATGACGCAACAAATGGAGGTACCGATTGAGCATAAATAACCCGAAACCGCGGCCAGGTACCGCCCCAAGGGTAAGTGCACCGGCCCGCCCTGCGCAGCGTCCCGGCACGCCCGTTGCCACCAGAGCCGCACCCTCAGCGACAAAGTCCGCACCTGTTGCAGCCAAGCGGCCGGCGCCGGCGCGGCCGCCCCTCGTCAAGCCTGCTCCGAAGGCAAAGGCGCGCCGTGCGCGCTTGCTCGTCAGCAAGATTGAACCGTGGTCGGTGCTGAAGATGGCATTCCTGCTATCAGTGGCCTTGGGCATCATCACCGTCGTCGCGACCATCGTGCTGTGGTCCGTGTTGGACGTCATTGGCCTCTTTGACAAGGTCAACGCGCTCATGACGGATATTCAGGGCTCCGAAGGCGGTGCGGCGTTCGATCTCATGAAGTTTGCGTCCCTGGGCCAGGTTGCGTCGTACTCAACCATTATCGCCGTCGTCAACGTAGTGCTGCTGACTACGCTTTCCATGCTGTCGGCTGTGCTTTACAACATCTCTGCCACGCTGGTCGGAGGCATAGGCGTAACACTCACGGACGACTGATCCGACCATAATCCCTGAATCGGCGGGCCTGGCAGCGTGCGCGGCCCGCCGATTTGGGACTTTGGGAATGTGTGGGGTAAAGTTTTGTCTCGGCCCAGACAGGGTCAACGGGGGCGTATAGCTCAGGCGGTTAGAGCGCTTCGCTGATAACGAAGAGGTCCCAGGTTCAAGTCCTGGTACGCCCACGGAGCCAAGCGGTCCCTTGTGGAGGCAGGTGCATTGTGAAGAAGTTGCTGGTCGTCATGGCAGCTCTTGGTGCTGCCGTCCTCATGAACAAGAAACTGCAGGCTTCCAAGGCTGCGAAAGCAACCTGGAGCAAGGCGACGGATACCGTCAACTAGCTCTTCAAATTGACCGAACCACCCCATGGGGGCATGGCGCAATTGGTAGCGCACCTGCTTTGCAAGCAGGGGGTTCGGGGTTCGAGTCCCCGTGCCTCCACCATGGATGAAAAGCCTCGACCCACACGGGTCGGGGCTTTTCACATTGAACCCGCCCTTGGCCCCGACCGCCTACAGGGTCAGGGCCGGGCCCCGGCATCACCTACTGTTGAGACGTGATCTTGTTCCTGGCCGTCGTCGGCATTTTGGGTGTATCGGCTTCGGGGCCGATCATGGCTGCCACAGCTGCACCGGCCTTGACCATCGCCTTCTGGCGCAACGCGCTCGGTGCCCTGGCCATGGGAACGCCGGCCGTGCTGAGCAACCGCGATGGCATCAAGAACCTCTCCCGCGAGGAGTTGAAGTGGTCAACCATTGCAGCCCTCGCGCTGGCCCTGCACTTCGCCTGTTTTGTGACCAGCGTGAAGCTGACCAGCGTTGCCGCCGCAACCGCCTTGGTGTGCCTGCAGGCGGCCTGGATTGCGCTTTTCCAATGGGTGCGGGGGCGCCGGCCCGCACGGGCCATTGTCCTGGGGTTGGGCATCGCCCTGGTCGGAGTGGTGGTCATTACCGGCTTTGACGTGGGGGTTTCCGGCGATGCGCTGCTCGGGGACGTGTTGTCGCTGGCTGGCGGCGCCCTTGCCGCCATTTACACCCTTGCCGGGTCAAAGGCCCGCAAAAGCATGTCGACCACGCTGTACTCGAGCATTTGCTATTCCATCGCCTCGGTGCTGCTGCTGGCCATGTGCCTGGTATCCGGCCAGCCGTTGATCCATCTGCCGCCAGCCGCGTGGTGGGGGATCATCGGGGTGACCGTGGCGGCACAAATCTTCGGCCACACCATCTTCAACCACCTGCTGGCCACCATATCCCCATTGGTGGTCTCGATGATGATCCTGCTCGAAATTCCCGGGGCGGCACTCCTGGCCGCCTACTTCCTCGGTGAGATGCTCCCGTCCGGCACCTATGCAGGTTTGGCCCTGATCATTGCGGGCCTGGCCGTGGTGGTTCTTCAACAGGGCAGGGGTGGCATCAAGACAAAGTAGAGGGGCCCGGACCTGACGGCCGCGAGCCCCTCTTCGTGCTGTGACCCTTGTAATCAGGGCCGCCGTGAGGTCTGGTGCTCTACTTGTTCGGTGCCTTGGGCTTGGGAGTGGAGTCGTCGTCCGTGCCAACTTCCGGCGTTGACGTCGACTGGCTGTCCACAGCGCCAGCGGGGTCGGAAGAATCCTCGGCTACGGCGTCGTCGGCGGGGACAGGCGCCGGAACGACAGCTTCCGCCTCCGGAACAATGGCCGGGGACGGGGTCGCAGGAGCTGCCGGCGTCACGGAGACGGGCGTCTTCCACGGATCTGGCACGGGCTTGGAGGCCTTCCAGGCCGCTACGCCCGCAGCGGTTGCCGCGACAAGCACGCCAACCACAATCCAGCCCCTACCGCGCTTCTTTTGGTTCTTTTTTAGCTCTGCAGCGGCAGTCTTGGCTGCCTTGGCGGCAGCTTTCTGGGCGTTTTTGATGGACTTCTTGCTTCCGGTGAGCTTGGCCACCACAACGTCGACCTGCTCCGGAGTCGTGGCGTTTTCCAGGGCGGCACCCACGGCACTCGCGGCGTCGCCGAGCTTCTCGGAAAATTTCGGAATGTATTCGCCCACCACCTTGTCGCGGGCGGCTGCCAGGGCCGGCGTGGCGTTGTTCAGGGCCTCATGCATGCGCGGGCCGGCTTCATCGACGGCCTCGGAGATCCGGGGTGCCAGCTTCTCCAGGCCCTCTTGGATCCGGGGCGTGACGGCTGCGACGCCGTCGGCCGTGTACTGGGCTGCCTTCCGAATACTGTCCTGGACGATGGGAGAGGCGGCCTCGATGCCCTTTTCGATGCGCGGTGCGGCCCAACCCCAGGCAGCCTCGACACGGGGGGCTGTCCATTCCTTGGCGCTTTCCACCTTAGGGGTGGCCCAGTCCCGGGCATTGTCCACTCCGGTATTCAGTGACCCTTCCAGGCCATGGGTAAAGCGGTCCACTGTCTTCACGTTTTTCCTCCAGGTGTTGTCCGTCTTCACTGTTAGCCTACGTCGGACGGTGACCGCGTGCTATCCCAGAACAGTTCGCCGGGCGCGGAATGTGCGCGGGTAGGGGAATTTTGCCAGTTTGGCGTGGCAGAATGTCGCCATGACTGCTACCCCAACCGCAAAAGCAACTATCAGCACCAGCCTGGGCGACATCGTGGTGAACCTCTTCGGCAATCACGCGCCCAAGACCGTCAAGAACTTCGTTGGCCTGGCCACCGGCGACATCGAATGGACCCACCCCTCCACCGGTGAGAAGACGTCCGCCCCGCTATACAACGGGACCATCTTCCACCGCATCATCAAGGACTTCATGATCCAGGGCGGAGATCCCCTTGGTCGTGGCGTGGGCGGGCCCGGCTACCAGTTCGACGACGAAATCCACCCCGAGCTGAACTTCAACGACCCCTACAAGCTGGCCATGGCCAATGCCGGCGTCCAGGGCGGACGTGGCACCAACGGGTCACAGTTCTTCATCACCACCATCCCCACAGGCTGGCTCCAGGGCAAGCACACCATCTTCGGTGAGGTGGTTGACGCCGATTCCAAGGCCGTTGTTGACGCCATTGAAGGCGTTGCCACCGGACCAGGCGACAAGCCGCGCGAGGACGTTGTTATTAACTCCATCACGGTTGAGAACGCCTAAACACTCCTGCGACGTCCGGCCGCCGGTGGCGGTCCGCCAAACCCATGTGGAATCGGCGGGCCCGCCACCGGCGGCCAGAAACTTTTCCGCCCCACTCAAGGACCCGAGCCATGAGCCATCCGCATCCCGCCGCAGGAGCCCCTGCCGGTGCGCCTGTCTGCCCCCGCCACCCCGAGAGGGTCTCCTATGTGAGCTGCCAGCGGTGTGGGCGTCCCACGTGCCCCGAATGCCAGCGTAGTGCCGCCGTGGGCGTGCAGTGCGTGGATTGCGTGAAGGAAACGGCCAGGTCCATGCCCACCCGGCGGACCATCTTTGGCGGTGCCGTACGGCCCGGCCGGCCCGTGGTGACGCTGACCATGATGGCCATTTGTGTAGCGGCCTATGTTTTGGATCTGGCGGTTCCCGGCGGATTCATAGCACAGAACTTCGCCTACGCGCCATTTTTGACGGAGACCCAACCGTGGCGAATGGTGACCTCCGCATTCCTCCATTCCACGAACATCATGCACATCGCCTTCAACATGTATGCGCTGTGGATTCTAGGACACGCCCTGGAACCGGCCTTCGGCCGGGTGCGGTTTCTGGCCATTTACCTCATCAGCGCACTGGCAGGTTCGGTTGGAGTGTTGTTGCTCGCCCCCTTCGACACCTGGGTGGTGGGTGCCTCCGGCGCTGTCTTTGGATTGTTTGGTGCCCTGTTTGTCGTACAAAGGAAGAGGGGTGGGGACCTTCGCCAAATAGTGGTGCTGTTGTTGATCAACGCCGCATTGGGATTCTTCATCCCCAACATTGCCTGGCAGGCCCACCTCGGCGGCCTGATTGCCGGCGCGCTCTGTACTGTTGCCATTGCATACGCCCCTGCCACAAACCGCAACCTCGTCCAATGGGGCGGGATGGCCGCGGTGGTGCTGCTCATGCTTGGATTGACCGTGTACAAGATTTCAACCTTCCCCGTATTCATCCTTTCCTAGGACCATGCGGCCCCGTGGCGGGGAGGCGCGGCATGGCCTACTGCGGCTTGATGCGCCGGTAGTCGCCTGCATAGTGCAGCAGCGGCGACAGGCCCGCATCCCACAGCGCCCCGCTGCCCATGGACACCACGTTCCCCACCACCAAAAGGTGTGTTGCCGCGCCATGCAAGGCTGTGGTGCTGACCTCAAAGAAGGCCAGTCCGCCTTCCAAAACGGCACTGCCTGTTGCCGGTCCGCGTCGAAAAGGAACCTGCGACATCAGGCCTTCGATCGGAGTCCCCGGGCTGGCCAGCCAATTGGCCTGCCGCCGCTGGTCCACCGTGAGAAGTGTCAGCGCCCAATGCCCGGATGCTGCAACCGCCTGGGCAATCCTTGACCCTTCGTACAGGCTGACCAGCATTGTCGGAGGGTCATAGGACACTGAGAAGTAAGAGGTCACTGTGGCGGCATAGTCACGCCCCCGCCACACCGTGCTGACAATCCCCACACCCGCTGCCTGCTCGGTGCTGAGACGGCGGTATTCGTCAATGTCTCCTTGCGTCGGTGCCTGTGGGGAAAAACGTTGGGCATCGAGCGGAGCCATGATTTCCATGCGCCCATCGTCCCACGCATCGCCCCTTGTCCACAGCTCTGTCCACAGTTGGGCATAACTTACAGAGCTGTAGTTCTAGTAGCCCCGAACCATCCGAACGCACAGTTGTCCACATCGAAGTTCACACCTGCGATAAGTTACACACATGTAATTCCACAGTTGTGGATTAGCTTGGGCAGAGCTTCACCGTCGATGGGGTCGGAAACGAGACTAGTTATCCACTTCTGTGGACAAAGTTGTGAACAACTGGAGACAAGTCGGTTTTCGAAGACCGCCTGTGGATAGATTGGAAAAGTTCTCAACGTCGGTGGATAAGTCGTCGCAGCATGGCCAGCGGATACCCACATTGTGGACAACCATGGGGAAAAAATGTGAACAACAACGTTCCTACTCGTAGTTGTAGGTTCCGGAGCTACGTGTCACTATTCCGGGTTTCGTGTCACCGGCGTGTCACCATTCCGGATTTCATGTCACCAACCTTTGGTCGGGTTGTGGTTGGCTCGGCGGTTTGGACTCACTCGCAAGTGGTCGTTTGTGCGTCCCGTATGGGGAACCTCCTGTGGGACGGGTTGAAGGCGTCCTGATCGCCACATTGCTGGGTGGCAGACTTGGCGCGTAGTTCATTGATGTTCTGAGGGCGGATCAGTCTTCCGAAGTAGA
>CAJDTM010000003.1_pt3 | contig 66190 bp, 57 predicted proteins | sample 7389831 | NCBI WGS metagenome assembly CAJDTM01 (sample SAMEA7055656, study PRJEB34461) | soil metagenome | biome: terrestrial ecosystem; feature: Peninsula; material: soil | place: Antarctica | collected 2016
GTGACCCGCAAGAACCGTCGTAACACTCCGGACCGCCTGGTCCTGAAGAAGTACGATCCCAAGATCCGTCAGCACGTTGAATTCCGAGAGGAGCGCTAAAGACTATGGCCAAGAAGTCCATGATCGCCAAGAACGAGAAGCGCAAGGTCATCGTCGAGCGTTACGCTGAAAAGCGCCTCGAACTGAAGAAGGCCCTCGTTAACCCCGCCTCCACCCCGGAAGAGCGCGAAGCGGCCCGCCTGGGCCTGCAGAAGCTCCCCCGCAACGCCTCGCCCGTGCGCGTCCGCAACCGTGACGCCATCGACGGCCGTCCGCGTGGAACGCTCCAGAAGTTCGGCATCTCCCGTGTCCGCTTCCGCAAGATGGCGCACGCCGGCGAACTGCCCGGCATCAAGAAGTCCAGCTGGTAAATTCCAGTTCTGGTTAGGGCGGCGACCTTCGGGTCGCCGCCTTTTTTGCTGCGCTTTTTGCTGCCCTCTTTGCTGCGCTCCAGCCGGGCCAAGGGTCCCGGGCGGGTCCCGGGTTCGTTCAACTTCGGGCTCCGACCGCCGGGCTCTGAGCGGAAACCGGCCCCAAATCCGGGCAAATTAGCCCAAAAATCGGCGAAAAGCGCCCAAAATTGCCGGAATCCCGCGGAAGAACTGGTAAGTTCGCTAGCAGTGGTTGACACGCAACCGCGTGGAATTAGACAATTTCGACGTCCAGGAGGACAAACATGGCTAAGAATCGTAGCGAACTGGTTGCTGAAGTTGCTGCAAAGGCTGAGACCAGCCAGACCGCAGTGAACGGCGTCCTGGACGCACTGTTCTCGGTATTCGAGAGCTCCGTTTCCGCAGGCGAGAAGATCACCATCCCGGGCTGGCTCTCGATCGAGCGCACCGACCGTGCCGCACGCACCGGCCGCAACCCGCAGACCGGCGAGACCATCCAGATCGCCGCAGGCCACAGCGTCAAGCTGTCCGCCGGTTCCAAGCTGAAGGCTGCCGTCTCCACCAAGAAGTAATCCCCACAGACTTAGCCTTAAGGGCGGCCGGCGCATGCCGGCCGCCCTTAAGACTTTAAGCCGCGTCCCGCCAACCGTGCATGGACAAGCTGGGAAGTCCCTGATTCGCCCAATGCCGCCTTGGTGCAAGAGAATGGAAGGGTGCCACGCGTAGAGTCAGCCCCCGCCAGCCCCCGCCCGGACACCACCTTGCCAAACGCCGTGCTGAAGGGCACTTTTGCCGGGGGCGTGCGCGGCCGCTGGTGGTGGCTTGGGCTTGCGGCGGCCATGGCCGGCGTGGTGGGCGCCCTGTTGTGGACCGGTGCGGCCGGTGTGCAGTCGCTCGGCGATCCGGGCGCGATCACCCGCTGGGGCCTGCCGGTGGCCACAACCATCCACAACCTGGCCTTGGCCACGGTAGTGGGCGCGCTGGTGTTCGCCGTCGTCATCCTGCCCAAGGACGCCACGGCCCGCCGCCCGCACTCGGGCCAGCAAAAGCATGATTCAGCCAAGGCCGGCCACGTTCCCGAGCACCCTGCCTTCACGCGCGTCATGGCGCTGGCGGCCGTCGCGGGAGGCGTTTGGACGTTGTCAGCCATCGCGGTGCTGGTGCTGACGTACTCCAGCATTTCCGGCCTTCCAGTCACGGGAACCAGCGAATACACCAACCAGCTGGTCTTCTACATGACGGAGCTCCCCGTGGGGCAGGCCTGGCTGGCGGTGGTTATTTGTGCTGCGCTGGTCACCACCATGGTGTTCGGCCTCCGGAACATCAACGGACTGGCCGTGCCGCTGGTGTTGGCGCTACTGGCGTTCGTGCCGCAGGCCCTGATCGGCCACTCAGCCTCCAGCGCCGACCACGTCGGTGCCGTGAACTCGTTGTTCCTGCACATCACCGGCGTGTCCCTGTGGGTGGGCGGGATCATCGTGCTCGTCGTGGTTTCCGGGACGCTGGGCAAGATCACCGCCCAGACGCTCCAACGCTTCTCCGCCCTGGCCATCTTCGCCTTTGTTGGCGTGACAGCTTCAGGGATCATCAACGCCGCCATCCGCATCACCAACTGGCACGACCTTTTCTACTCCCCGTACGGACAGCTGGTCCTGGCCAAGTCGGCCGCCACCCTCGTGCTGGGCATCATCGGATACATGCACCGCAGCTGGATCATTCCCCGCCTGGCCGGAGGCCGGAAGAGCACCGCGGCGGCGCCCACCCGCCGCCTGCTGTGGCAGCTGGTTTTTGGTGAACTTCTGATCATGGGGATCACCAGCGGGCTCGCCGTGGGGCTGAGCCGCTCGGCGCCCCCACAGTCGCAGGAGTTGGCGCAGGCCGCCCTGACCCCGGCACAGATCCTCACCGACTACCCGCTGCCGCCGGAGCTGACCTTTGCCCGGTGGTTCACCGAATGGCGGATGGACTGGCTGTGGGTGGCTTTCGCCGCGGTGGCCGGCGCCGCCTATCTCTCCGGGATGGTCAAGCTGCACCGCCGCGGCGACAAGTGGTCGGTGCTGCGCAGCGTGTCCTGGTTCACCGGCCTGCTGGCGCTGGTGTACATCACCTCCGGCGGCACCGCCGTCTACGGGCAGGTGTTGTTCAGCGCCCACATGGTGGAGCACATGTCCCTGATGGTCATCGCCCCGCTGTTCCTGGCCGTGGGCTCCCCCGTGTCGCTGGCCCTGCAGGCACTGGCCCCGCGGCGTGACGGCAGCCGCGGCATACGCGAATGGATCCTGGTGCTGGTCCACTCCAGGTTCTCCCAGCTGGTGACACACCCGCTGTTTGCGGCGGCCAACTTCGCCGGCAGCCTGATCCTGTTCTACTACTCGCCGGCCTTCGGCCTGGCCATGCGCTACCACGTAGGCCACGAGCTGATGATTGTGCACTTCACCCTGACCGGATATATCTTCATCCTGAGCATGATCGGCACAGATCCGCTCCCGCTCCGCTTCCCCTACCCGATGCGGCTGCTCCTGCTGCTGGCCACCATGGCGTTCCATGCCTTTTTCGGCGTGTCCTTGATGATGGCCACCAACCTGCTCTCCGGCGAGTACTTCGGCAATATGGGCCGGCCCTGGGGGGACTCCGCACTGGTGGACCAGCAAACCGCCGGGGGCATCGCCTGGGGCGTCGGGGAAATACCCACCCTGGCCATCGCCATGGGCGTGGCCTACATGTGGGCCAAATCGGATGCCCGCGAAACCAAGCGCAAGGACAGGGCGGCGGCGCGGAATAACTACGCCGACCTGAATGCTTACAATGACATGTTTGCCCAATTGACGGCGCGCGACGCAAAAATTGACCCCGCGCACCATGGCCCGGCGCTCCCTCACCTGCACCAGGATGCGTCCGCGAAGGAAACCGAACAAGCAGCGCGCACGCCCCCTGTTTCACAGTCCGGTTCACCATCTGGCTCACAAGGAGAAAAGCACTAGTGGAATCCGCAACGAAGTCAACCGCCTCCGTCCGCATCCGGGCCTCCGAACTGGAAGGCCGCAGTTGGCTGAACACCGGCGGCGCCGAGCTGAATTTGGAAAAGCTGCGTGGCAAGATCGTCATCCTGGACTTTTGGACGTTCTGCTGCATCAACTGCCTGCACGTGCTGGACGAGTTGCGGCCGCTGGAGCAGGAATTCAAGGACGTGCTGGTCACGGTGGGTGTGCATTCGCCGAAATTTGAGCACGAGGCAGACCCGGTGGCGCTGGCGGCCGCCGTGGAACGCTACGACATCACCCACCCGGTCCTGGACGACCCTGAGCTGCTGACCTGGCAGGCCTACTCCGCCCGAGCCTGGCCCACCCTGGTGGTGGTGGATCCGGAAGGCTACATTGTTGCCCACCTTTCCGGGGAAGGGCACGCGGCCGGCCTGGCCTCCTTCATCCCCGAACTAGTTGCACTGCACGAAGCCAAGGGAACGCTGCACCGCGGCGACGGCCCCTACGTCGCCCCCGAACCAGTCTCGCGGGACCTGCGCTTCCCCGGGAAGGTCCTTCCCTTGGCGGGCGGGAACTTCCTGGTCTCCGACACGGGGCACCACCGCCTCGTGGAGATGGGCCCGGACCTGGCCACCGTAGTTCGCACCCTGGGCACCGGAATGAAGGGTCACCGGGACGGTTCCGCGGCGCAGGCCGAGTTCCACGAACCCCAGGGCCTGGCCCTGCTCCCGGCAGGGCTTGCCGCCACGGTGGGGTACGACGTCGTGGTGGCGGACTCGGTGAACCACCGGCTGCGCGGCGTCACGCTCGCCACCGGCGAGGTGCGCACGGTGGCCGGCAATGGCGTTCAGCGCCTGCTGGAAGCCGGTCCCGCCCGCGTGGACGACGACGGCGCCACCGCCTCCGCAACCCATCTTGGCACGGCGCCGCTGGAGATTGCGCTGTCCTCGCCGTGGGACGTGGCCTATTCCTCGGTGCTGGGGACCGTGGTCGTGGCGATGGCCGGCACACACCAGATCTTTAGCTTTGACCCGGCAGGGGGAGCCGTCACCATTGTGGCCGGCAACGGGCTGGAGGGCCTGCTCGACGGGCCGGCCGGCCAGGCGTGGTTTGCCCAGCCCTCCGGTGTCACCGAGGACGCCGCCGGGAACATTTGGGTGGCGGATTCGGAAACGTCGGCGCTACGGGTGCTGAGATTTAGCGAAGCAGACGGTGTTGCCCGGACCGTGACCGTGGAGACGGCCATTGGCGAGGGTCTCTTCGACTTTGGTTTCCGTGACGGTGACGCCGCCGCGGCCCGCTTGCAGCACCCGCTCGGCGTGGCAGTGCTCCCGGATGGGTCCGTGGCCCTTGCCGACACCTATAACGGTGCTGTGCGGCGCTATGACCCGGCCACGAACCAGGTCAGCACGCTGGCCCGCGGGCTGGCCGAGCCCAGCGACGTCCTGCTGGATGAATCCGGGGACGTGCCGCTGCTCATTGTCGTTGAGGCGAACAAGCACCAGCTGACCCGCCTGCCACTGCCCAAGAACGCGCTGCAGGTTGACGAGGGAGCTGTCCAGACGCAGCGGCCCAAGACGCCTGTGGCCCCGGGGGAGCTGACGTTGCGAATCCGCTTCTCCGCTCCGACCGGGCAAAAGCTCGATGACCGCTGGGGGGACCCCACTCAGTTGCAGGTTTCCTCGACCCCGCCGGAGCTGCTGGCCTCCGGCGGTGGCACGTCCGTGGGCCTCTCCCGCACGCTGGTGCTGTCGTCGGATGTCCCCGCGGGCGTGCTGCACCTGACCGCGCGGGCCGCGGCCTGTGACGGACCGGAGGATGCCAACGGCGAAATCCCCGATCATGCCGCCTGCCACCTGTACCAGCAGGATTGGGGCATCCCCGTGGTGCTGGCCGACGACGGTGCCGCCGAGCTGGTCCTGGACTTGCGCGGGATGGACCAGTAGCGGGGCCTAGTAGCTGACCACAGGGGTCACGCCCACCGTGTTTCCTTCGATGGACAGTTTCGCGGTGAAGCCGAAGTCCTCGGCGTCCTTGGCCGGCGCGACGGCCCCGGTGAACAGGTTTTGCTCCTGGTATTCCACCTGGGCCCTGACTTTCAGCGGTGCCATGATCCAGTTGCCGCCGTACGGTGTGATGGTCACGTCCGGGTATTTTAGGATGCTCCACTTGACGGCGGAGAGCACCCGGTTGTCGGTGCCCGCGCTCATGGGGCAGTTGGCGGGCATGAGTACGGCCTGCTTCGCGCACGCGTCCAGGTATTTGTGGATGGTGGCGCCCACCTGGGACAGGAGGTTGTTGGTGGGTCCTGTGGCAAGTGCGACGGCGGGGACGGAGTCAAGCGGGCCCGTCACGTTCCGTTGGACAGGTGGGGCGGCAAAGAGCGGGGAGTGGTATTCGGCCTCATAACGGCCCGGATAAAACACGGCGAAGGCGTTTTTGCCGTCGGGCATGTTGACGTCCACGCCGTTGACGGACGCCTGGTTGGCGTTGACTACGGAGACGTTGAGGACGGGCAGCGTGGTGGGCGCAATGCTCCAGCTGTCAAAGAACAGCCAGCTCTTGGGACCCGGGGTGAGTGTAAAGTCGGTGGACAGCGCCTTGCCGGCAATGGTGTAGCGGACGGTGACTTTTTCCTTGTGGCCCGGCGCTTCAACGGGGTCGCCAATTGTGAGGTTCTTCAAATCCTGCTGCGACTTGGCCAGTCCGGCCCCGTCCAGCACGGCAGCGTTGGCCGAGGGCACCCTGCCGTGCAGCAGGCCCAACGCCTTGGCGCCGTTGCCGTCGCGAAGTGCGTCAAGATAATTTTGAACGGTCCGCGCCGGTCCGAAGGAGTTGCTGTTGACCACGCTGATGGTCACGATGGCGGCGGCGATGGCCAACATCAAAATGAGCAGCCACGCGGCAGCAATCTTGATGAGTTTGGCCCCGTTCTTCACGCCGTCCACTGTACCGTCTTGCACACCGGGGACTGGAATCCGCCGCAGCACGGATGGGCGCTTATGGTTCGTGCGGGCCTATCGCCGCCTGCGCGGCGCCGTGCCAAACAGGTCGCGCATGAGGCTTCGGCCCAGCTGTGAGCCCATGGAGCGGATCATGCTCTTAACACCACCGCCCAGGGCACCACCCAAGGCGCCCATGACGTCGGACGCCACGTCCCCGCCGTCGTTCTTGGGGACCGGAGTCGGCAGGGGAGGCGGCGGGGGAGGCGGGGCACCCACGGCGGGGCCGGTGGCGGATGCTGCAGACTGTGCCTTCAGTTTCTCGTAGGCGGACTGCGGATCCACCGCTGTCCCGTAGGTGGGCAGCAGGGCGGAGGCGGCGACGACGGCCTTGAGGGCGTCCTCGGAACTTGGGCCCATGACCGAGCCGGGGGCTCGCAGCCGTGTCAGTGCCACAGGGGTCGGCGCACCGTTCTCGTTCATGACGGTGATGACCGCCTCGCCAATTCCGGCGGAGGTGAGGACCTCCTCGAGGTTGTAGTCGCTGGCCGGAAAAGTGGAAACAGTGGCCTTGAGCGCCTTGGCGTCGTCCGGGGTGAACGCGCGGAGTGCGTGCTGGACGCGGTTGGCCAGCTGTGCCAGGACGTCGCCGGGGACGTCCTTCGGTGTCTGGGTGACGAAGAAGATGCCGACGCCCTTGGAACGGATCAGGCGCACGGTCTGGGTGATGGCCTTCAGGAAAGCCTTGCTGGCCCCGGTGAACAACAGGTGGGCTTCGTCAAAGAAGAACACCAGTTTGGGCTTGTCCGCGTCACCCACCTCGGGAAGGTCGCGGAACAGGTCAGCCAGCAGCCACATGAGGAAGGTGGAGAACAGCAGCGGTTTGTCCTGCACCCTGGGCAGTTCCAGGCAGGTGATGACGCCACGTCCGTCCGGGGCGGTACGGAGCAGTTCTGCGGTGTCGAATTCCGGCATGCCGAAGAAGTCGCCCATGCCTTGGGCGTCCAGCATGATGAGGTTGCGAAGTATGACCCCGGCCGTCGCCTTGGACAGGCCGCCCAGCTCCGCCAGGTCCGCCTTGCCTTCGTTGGAGGTGAGGAATTGGATGACGGCGCGCAGGTCCTTCAAGTCATACAGCTCCAGGCCCTTGGTGTCGGCGTAGTGGAAGACGAGCTGAAGGCTGGATTCCTGGGTTTCGTTAAGGCCCAGGACACGCGAGAGCAGGATGGGGCCAAAGGAGGTGACAGTTGCCCGGACGGGGACGCCGCTGCCGGCCCCGCCCAGGGCCAGGAACTCGACCGGGAACGCCATGGATTCCCACTGCTGGCCCAAGGCCTGCGTGCGTGTCTTGAGTTTCTCGCTGCCTTCTGCCGCGGTGGCCAGGCCCGTGAGGTCGCCCTTAATGTCGGCCATGAAAACCGGGACCCCGGCCGTGGAGAGCTGCTCAGCCATCATGTGCAGCGTGACGGTCTTGCCGGTGCCGGTGGCCCCTGCCACCAGGCCGTGCCTGTTCATCATGGCCAGCGGCAGGCCGACCTGGGCTTCTGCATGGACTTTGCCGTCAACCAGGGCCGCGCCCAGGACGATGGAGGGGCCCTGGAAGGTGTAGCCGGCCTGAAGCGTAGCAAGCTGCTCTGCCGTGTTTTTGGTAGCCATAGGCAAGAGCGTACCCCCCCGTCACATTGGCGGCCCATATTTTCAGCATGCGCAGATTCTGGAACCGATTGAGCGCAGAGACGACGCGGCGCACCATTCACCCCGGATTCGGCGCATGCTCAAACTTCGGCGTCACCCCAGCAGGAGTGCCACGGCAAACATCGCGGGAATGGCCAGCACTGTCGTTGCCAGCACAGTGTCCTTGGCGACGGTCTGCCCCACCTGGTAGCGCTGCGCCGCCACGTAGACGTTCTGCGCCGAGGGCAGGGCCGCCGCCACCACCACCGCGAACAGCGCGGCCCCCGACATGCCCAGGACAAAATGCCCCAGCACAAACGCCAGCAGCGGGTGCAGCACCAGCTTGAAGCCCGTGGCCAACAAGGTGTCCGTGCGGCGGCCGTCCGTAGCTGAAAGAGGCTTGCTGCTGCCTAGGGACATGCCGAAGGCGATGAGGATAGCGGGGATCGCGGCGCCGCCAATCAGATGAATGGGCTCGGCCACGAGGGCCGGCAGCTTCCATCCCGTCGCGGCCAGCAGGAGGCCGGCCACGGTTCCGAGAATCATGGGATTGCGGAAGATCTGCAGGAAAACCCGCCCCGGCGTCGCCCGGTGCCCGCTGGTGGTGGCATCGAGCACCAGCAAATAGCAGGGCGTGTAAAAGGCGAGCTGGAAGATCAGCACAGGCGCAATGAGCGCGGCGTCGCCCAGCACGTAGGCGGCAATCGGGATGCCCAGGTTGGCGGCATTGACAACGGAGGAGGACATCGCGGAGAGCAGTGCCTCGCTCAGGGACCGCTTGAGACGGTACCTGGAAATGAGCAGGAAGGTCAGGCCGGTGAACAGGGCGCTGGCAGCAGCAACCAGCAGGGGTTCGGCGAACACCTCTTTAAGATCGGCCGTGGCCAGCGTCTCGAGCAACAGCGCCGGGCTGGCCACAAAGAAGGAAAGCCGGCTCAAAACCTGGACCGCGTTCGCGCCCAACACGTTGCGCCGGCCCACAAACCAGCCCACCAGGATGATAAGCCAAACGACCGAAAAACCCTCGACGACGGCTAGCACGGCTGGGGATGGCAGGGGCTGTTCATGGACGGCACCCCTAAGCTTAAGCGCAGAAAGCGCATTCGCACCGCACAACCCCAGCCACAAGGAGTCCCCATGAGCGTCGTTCCCATCAAGACTGTTGCCGTCACCGGAGCCCACGGCAAGGCCGGTCGGGCGGCAGTGGCGGAGTTTCTGGCCCACGGTTACAAGGTCCTGGCCTGCGACCTGGCCGGGCCGGTGGGGCGCAACACGGATTTGGGCGCCCCCACCATGAGGGCAGACCTGACCGACTACGGGCAGGCGCTGCAGGCACTCACCGGTGCGGATGCCGTGGTCCACATGGCCAACATTCCCGAGCCCGGCATGTACCCTCCGGCGGAGACCCTCAACCGCAATACAGCCATGAACCACAATATTTTCCTGGCTGCGCAGGCACTGGGGCTGGCGCGCGTGGTGTGGGCGTCGAGCGAGACCACCCTCGGCCTGCCGTTCGCGGACGACGGCGGAACCCTGCGCTACGCGCCCGTCGACGAGGCCCATTTCCCCCACCCTTCCTCAACGTATGCGCTCTCGAAGGTGCTTGGCGAAGCCGCGGCGGCCCAGTTCGCGGCGTGGTCGGGCATCGCGTTTGTGGGCTTGCGCCTGACGAACATCTTCACGGACGCCGAATACGCCAAAGTGCCAGGATTCTGGAAGGACCCAATGTCGAGGGCGTGGAACTTGTGGGGCTACGTCGATGCCCGCGACGTTGGCGCTGCGTGCCGCAATGCCGTGGAATCGGACAGCACGGGCAGCGAAAACCTCATCATCGCCGCGGCGGACACGGTCATGGACCGCCCGTCGGCGCAGTTGTTGTCCGAGTTCTTCCCGGACCTGGAGCAGCGCCGGAACGTGTCCGGCCATGAAACCCTGCTCGCCATTGACGCCGCGCGCAGGGTCATCGGCTACGCCCCAAAGCATTCGTGGCGGGACAGCATTGCCTAGGCGGGACAACGTGGTTGGGCACCGGGCTGCCTAGCGGGAGGCCAGTGCCGGGCGCAGCAGGCCCTCCGTGACAGCTTCGGCCGGGTCGGCGCCCAGCTTCACGATGGTGTTGGCGGCGTCCACATGAACCACCGCGGGCACGTAGTCGCGGGCTTCCGCCGTCGACATTTGAGCGTAGGTGATCAGGATGACCAGGTCGCCGACATCGACCAGGTGTGCGGCGGCACCGTTGATGCCGATCACGCCCGAGCCGCGCTCGCCCGCGATGGTGTACGTTTCCAGGCGGGCACCGTTGGTGACGTCCACGATGGCGACCAGCTCGCCGGGCAGGATGTCTGCGGCGTCCAGCAGGTCTTGGTCAACGGTGACGGAGCCGACGTAGTGAAGGTCGGCGTGGGTCACCGTGGCGCGGTGGATCTTGGACTTAAACATGGTTCGATTCATAACGCCACCAGTCTACCGCGGTAGTTGAGGGCCCGCCTGTGAGTTCGCTAACGGCCTGCACCCCTTCAACGATCTCCTGCTGCGCTATCTCCTGCTGCGCTATCTCCTGCTGCGCTATCTCCTGCCGCGCTATCTCCTGCCGAGGGGCGTGAGCTTGCGGCCCATGATCGCCTGTGTCAGCGCATCCACCACCTCGGTGTTGGCGAGCGGGTTGCGGATGAGGGTGAAGTCGACGTCGCCCACGGGCGGCAGGTCAAAGCGCTTGGTGATGATTTTCAGGTCATCCGGCACCAGCGACGTCGGCATGACGGCGATACCGATCCCCGCACGCAACGCCGCCAGCACCCCGCTGATTTGCTTGGTGGAGCAGGTGATCCGCCACGTGCGGCCGGCGTCTTCCAAAGCGTCCAGGGCCAGTTTGCGGCTCAGGCTCGGCGCCGGATACACAATGACGGGAACCGGTGCGCCCGGCTCCAGGACCGTTTGTTCCAGCCCCACCCATGCGAAGGTGTCCTGCTTGACCACCTCGCCTTCCTGGGCTCCTGACACCCACTTCACAAACACCAGGTCCAACTGCCCGGCCTTCAGCCGCCGGTGCAGCTGGTCGCTTTGGCTGACCGTGAGCTCAAGGTTGATCTGCGGGTACAACTGGCGGAACTCCCGCAGGATGCGCGGAAGGCCGGTGATGGCAAGGTCGTCCGCCGTGCCAAAACGCAGCCGCCCCCGCATGGCGGCACCCGAGAAGTAGCGGGTCGCAGCGTCGTTCGCGGCCAGGATGGTGCGGGCAAAGCCGGCCATGGCGTCGCCATTGTCGGTCAGCCGGACGTCCCGGGTATCCCGGGTCACCAGCACGCGCTTGGCGGCCTGTTCCAGCTTGCGGACGTGCTGGCTGACCGTAGGCTGGCTGATGCCAAGACGTTCGGCGGCACGGGTGAAGTTTCGCGTCTCGGCCACCGCAAGAAAACTCTTGAGCTGGACGGGGTCAAACGTGGGTGTGTCATGCATGCGGCGCCCGCCTCACTATTACAGTCCGTAATGCTATTTATAGACACCATACTCTTTCGATATGAGAGCGGGTTGCCTACGCTTAAAGGGAGTCAACTTCACACCCCTCCAGCCGACGGACCTTCGCTTTGACGCCCCCTCCCACAACCCGGAATCCTGCCCTGACCGCGCCCATCAACGTCGTCGCCACGCGCCCGCCGTGGAACCAAACCTTCTCCTCACTGAAGATCCGCAACTACCGCATCTTCGCCTCCGCCAACCTCCTGGCGGTCATCGCCGTCTGGATGCAGCGCGTGGCGCAGGACTGGATGGTGCTGGAACTCTCCGGTTCCGTCACGGCCGTGGGCATCACCGTCTTCATGCAGTTCATCCCGTCCCTGGTGCTCATGCCGCTGGGCGGCATTCTGGCGGACAGGTACTCCAAGCGGCTGATTCTTATGCTCAGCCAGGGCTCGGCCGGCGTCCTGGCGGCCGTCCTGGCCGTCCTGGCGCTGACGGGGCACTTGCAGGTGTGGCACATTTACGTGATCGCCTTCGTGCTGGGGCTGGTGGTGGTCGCCGACCAGCCCGCCCGCCAAGTCTTCGTCAACGAACTCGTCGGACCCCGCCAACTGCGCAACGCCATCAGCCTGAACTCCTCGATCTTCCAAATGGGTGGCATGATCGGCCCCGCCATCAGCGGCATCCTGATCACCGCCGTGGGCGGCGGCTGGGCCTTCGCCGGCAACGCCGTGGCGTGCAGCGTCACCGTCTGCTCGCTCATCTCCATCCGCCCCCGGGAGCTGATCAAAATGGCCCCGGCCAAGCGGTCCAAGGGGCAGCTTATGGAGGGCGTGCGCTACGTGCTGGGCAAGCCCACCATCTTTTGGCCCGCGGTCATGGCCGGCTTCTTTGCCGTCTTTGGCCTGAGCCTGGCCGTGCTCATGGCGGCCTATGCCAACAACGTGTTCGACGCCGGTGCCGGAGGCTACGGCCTGCTCAACACCCTCGTTGCGCTCGGGGCCCTGGCCGGTGCCCTGGCGTCGACCAGGATTGCCACCCTGCGGCTGCGCACCGTCATGTCGGCGGCCGGTGCCTATGGCGTGGTGCTCATGGTCGCCTCACGGTCCCCCAACATGGTCACCTTTGGCGCGGTCATGGTGGTGGCCGGGTTTGCGTCCATGCTGTTCTTGACCAATTCCAACCAGCTGGTGCAAATGTCCACCAACGTGCTGGTCCGCGGCCGCGTCATGAGTCTGTACATCATGGTGCTTATTGGCGGCCAGGCGCTGGGCGGGCCCCTGATGGGCTGGCTGGCCGAGCATCTGGGCGTGCAATGGGCCATGATGGTGGCCGGCGGCATGCCGGCCCTGGCCGCCGCCGGAATCGGCATCATCCTGGCGCGGCGCGGGCAGCTGACGCTCAAGGTCAACCTGCGCAGCCTGAGGCAGCCGCTATTCATCGTGCCAAAAAGTGCCTGAGCGACTTTTTCAGCAAACGGATCTAAAATTAACAGACGTAGATTTTGCGTTTTCATTGCCGGCTTGAACGGTCGACCCTGATCCAGCCGGTGACACCATGCTAAATCCCACCAACCCCGTCGTTGAAACATACTCGGCCCTGCTGAAAACGGTGCGGGGAGCGGGCCTGATGCGCCGGCGTCGTACTTTCTACGGGACGGTATTCGTTGTGCTGCTGCTGGCACTGGGCGCGGCCGGCACGGGCTTCGTGCTGCTGGGCCGGAACTGGCTCCAGCTGCTGATCGCCGCGGTTCTTGGCATCCTGTTCACCCAGTTCGCATTCCTGGCGCATGAGGCCGCACACCACCAGATTTTCGCCTCCGGGCGGGTCAACGACTGGTCTGCGCGGATTTTGGGTCCGCTGCTGGTCGGCATGAGCTATGCCATGTGGGTCAAGAAGCACACCGCCCACCACCAAAACCCCAACACCAAAGGCAAGGACCCGGACATCCACACCGGCGTAGTGGCCTTCCATGAGGATGGGGCGGCCACCAAACATGGCTTGGCCGCGACCTTCACCCGGCACCAAGGCACGCTTCTCTTTCCCCTCATCTTGTTCCTTGGCTTCAGCTTGGTTCTGAATTCGCTGAAGACTTTATTCGGCCACCGCGGGGTGCACTACCGTTTCGTGGAGATCGGGCTGTTGGCGCTGCGGTTTGGCGCCCTCTTCACAGCCCTGTTCGTCGTGTTGCCGTGGGGCATGGCGCTGGCGTTTGTGGGCGTGCAGATGGCCGTGTTCGGCTTCTATATGGGGGCCTCATTCGCACCAAACCACAAGGGCATGCCCATACTGGAGGCAGGCAGCCGCGTCGACTTCCTGACCCGGCAGGTGATAACGAGCAGGAACATCCGCGGCGGGTTCTTCATGGACACGCTCCTGGGCGGGTTGAACCACCAGGTGGAACACCACTTGTTCCCGGACATGGCCCGGCCGGAGCTGCGCCACGCCACTGTCCTGGTGCGCGAGGCCTGTGCCAGAAACGGCATTGCGTTGACGGAAACCACCCTGTTCCAGTCCTACGCCATCGTGGTCGCCTACCTCAACCGGGTAGGTCTATCTGCCGTGGACCCGTTTGAATGCCCGCTGGTGCGCCAGTTCCGTTGACCGCGGCGTTGGACCGGCAGCCCCGGATGGGCGGCGCGGAGGACCGCAGGGCGGCTAGGAGGCAGGGGTCCGTGTGCCGGGGACGGCGTCAAGCTCGGCATGCCGCGGGCTGTCCGGGTTCATCAGTGAGTTCTTGCGGCTGTAGGTGAAGTAGATGATGAGGCCGACCACCAGCCACACCACGAAGCGGAGCTTCGTTTCCCAGGACAGCTGCCAGATGAGGAACAGCGAGAACAGTACGCCGACGGCGGGGACGGCGGGCATGAGCGGCAACCGGAAGGTGCGCGGTGCTTCCGGCTGGGTGTAGCGGAACACGATCACCGAAATGCAGACCACCACGAATGCTGCCAGGATGCCGATGTTGGTCAGGTCGGCCACCAGGCGGATGGGGAAGATGCCGGCCAAAAACGCCGAGCCCAGGCCGGCAATCCAGGTGACGCGCTTGGGCGTGCCGCGATTATCCACCTTGGCGAACCACTTGGGCAGCAGCCCGTCCCGGCTCATGGAGAACCAGACCCGGCTGACACCGAGCAGGAAGGTGAGCATCACGGTCAGGATGGACAGCACGGCGAAGACGGAGATGATGCTGGCGATCACGGGCAGGCCGACTCCCGTGAAGGCGGAGGCGAACCCGGCAGTGGGGTCAATGTCCTTGTAGTTCTGCATGCCGGTCAGCACGAGGGTGGCGGCCACATAGAGCAGCATGGCAATCACCAGGGACATGATGATGGCCTTGGGCATGTGCTTTTTGCCATCCTTGGCTTCCTCCGCTGCCGTGCTCATGGCATCGTAACCAAAGACGGCGAAGAAGACGGTGGCCGCGCCTGTGACGACCGGGCCGAAGCCGCTGGGCATGAACGGGTTGTAGTTGTGGGCATTGACGTAGAACATGCCCAGCCCAACGATGAAAAGGATCAACACGATCTTGATGGCGACGGCGGCCAGTTCGAAGCGGCCCAATGCTTTGGTGCCCCGGCCGAGGATCCAGGTGACCAATAGGCAGACCAGGATGGCGGGGAGGTTGATCATGCCGCCGTCGTCCGCTGTGGCGGAGATGGCGTGCGGCAGGTGCAGGCCGAAGCCGCTGAGGAAGGCATTGATGTAACCGGAGATGCCGATCGCGACGACCGCGACGATGGCAATGTACTCCAGCAGCAGGTCCCAGCCAATGAACCAGCCGGTCAGCTCACCCAGGGCCACGTATCCGTAGGTGTAGGCGGAGCCGGCCCGCGGGATCATGCCCGCAAATTCCGCGTAGGACAGGGCCGCTGCTGCTGAGGCGAGCCCGGCGATGAGGAAGGAGATCAGGACGGCCGGCCCCACGCCGGGATTGTTCGGATCGCCGTGCGCCACCAGGCCGGCCAGAGAAAAGATGCCGACGCCGATGATGCCACCTACGCCGATTGCTGTGAGCTGCCACAGCCCCAGGGACTTGAGCAATCCGCTTTTTGCGCTTTCAGCGTCCATCTCTGCGATTGGTTTGCGGCGCCAGACGGACTGTGGGTTTGACTGTGTGGCCATGCGTGGGTCTCCTTAGACGATGGCAGCGTCCGGACCGTTTGTTCCGGCGCCGGCAGCTCGCCATCGGGGGCTGAAAATAACTGCCTCCCCAGTGTGGCGTCCTAAATCGATTATGAAAAGTGACTTCTCTTAAGCAGTATTCGTAAGTACCACTAACTTATGCAGTCAGCTCCCACTCATTCCGGCGGCAGCACTCCGTGCCCGGCCGGCCCCAGAAACCCGAACAAGTCCGCTGCCACCTCCTCGATGTTTTTCAACTCGCACTCCCACACGGTGAACGTGTCCCAGCCCAGATCGCGCAGGAGCACCAGGGCCTGCGCGTCGCGTTCAACGGTGCGGCTTCGCTTGGCCTGCCAAAATTCAGGGTTGGTTTGCGGCTCGTGGGTGCCGTTGGGGCAGGAATGGGTGTGCCAAAAGCAACCGTTGACAAAGATGGCCTTGCGGCGCCCGGCAAACACGAGGTCCGGCGTGCCGGGCAGCCCGGCGGCGTGGAGCCGGTAGCGGTACCCCTGCGCAAAAAGAAGCCTACGGATTACCATCTCGGGTTTCGTGTCCTTGCCCTTGATGTTCGCCATGACCCTATGGCGCTGGTCCCGGGTCAATGAGTCAACCATGGCGTCCATGCTACGCGCGCGGCGTACCGTGAAGGGAAGGGATAGGGAAGTGATGCCGCCATGGAACAAGCCAGCGTCCGGTACATAGTGAACGACGTCGATGCCGCCATCGGTTTTTACGTTGGGCAGCTCGGGTTTCGGGAGATGATGCATCCCGCCCCGGGATTCGCCATGCTTGCCCGCGGCGCCCTGCGCCTGCTCCTCAGCGCCCCCGGCGCCACCGATGCCAGCGGCGCCCCCGGCGGTGGCGGCCGCGCCCTGTCCGACGGTACGCTTCCCTCCCCGGGTGGCTGGAACCGGTTCTCGCTGCAGGTGGACGACGTGGCAGCGCAGGCCGTACGGCTGGCCGGGGCCGGCGTGTCCCTGCGAACGGGCGTGGTCGACGGTGTGGGAGGCAGGCAGCTGCTGGTGGAGGACCCCTCCGGCAACTTGGTCGAACTCTTTGAACCGGTCCGGCCCCCAGCCGCCGTGTAGGGCGCCCTGCCTAGCCCAGCGGCAGGTGCGGGTAGCTTTCCTGGCGCCGTTGGAACGTCAGGATGGCGGGGTTGGCGACCACGCCGTCGTGGATTTCAATGGCGCGGCGGATGGTCTCATTGTCCTGCCATGACGCCGGGCCGGCCAATACCGGCTCAATGAACGGCAACAGGGCTTCGCTGATCTCCCACGTGGCAGAATTCCACAGGTAGGAGGGGGTGTGATCCACGGCGTAGTAGTTGATGTTCCCGCCCACTGTGAACATGGGATGGGCAAAGCTGGTGTTGCGGGCCCAGCTAAAGCCCATGCCTTCGTCGCAGGACACGTCAACAATGAGGCTGCCGGGGCGAAAGCCCGCCAGGTCAGCCTCCGCCAAGTACGTCATGGGCGCATTCGGGTCCTGCAGCGTGCAGTTGACCACAATGTCCGACTCTGCGAGGAACTGCGGCAACGGTGCATCGCCGTCGTCGAGCATGACAAATCCGGTGTGGGGCGGTTCCGGTGAAAATTCGAACTGCACCATCTCGGCCGAGTGGATGGGTGCGGCGACGGCGGCCACGCTGCGGCTGGTCAGCACCTGGATGTCATGGATGCCCAGCGCCTTCAGTGCGGTGACTGCGCCGCGGGCGGTGGCGCCAAAGCCAATCACCACGGCCTTGAGCCGGCGGCCGTAATCGCCGGTGGATCCGATCAGCGACAGCGAATGAATGACGGAGCAGTAGCCGGCGAGCTCGTTGTTCTTGTGGAAAACATGCAGCCCGAATCCGCCGTCGGACGCCCAGTGGTTCATGGCTTCGAAGGCGATCAACGTCAGCTTCTTGTCAATGGCCAGCTGGGTGATGGCCCGGTCCTGAACGCAGTGCGGCCAGCCCCACAGCACCTGCCCGTCCCGCAGTTCCGCCAAGTCGGAAGCCTGCGGCTTGGGCAAAAGTACGACGTCGGCTCCAGCCACCACCTCTTCACGCGGGGACACGGAACCCACCAGTTCGGCCAGGGCGGCATCCGAAACGCCAAACTGGGCGCCGTAACCGGCCTCGAGAATCATGGTCGCGCGAATGTCCGCTTCGATGCGGCCCAGATGCTCCGGGTGGATGGGGGCGCGTCGTTCGTCCGGTTTGCGCGACGCCCCCAGGACGCCCAGACGCAACCCGGTGCGTGCGGTCTGCCGTGGTGATTTGTCGCCCATGTCAGCTCCCTTGGGTGGAACCGAGGATGGTCCCACAGCCCTGACCTTACACGTGCCGGCTGGGGTCGAGGCAATAAAAGCAGTGCCCCCGCTCTGAGCAACGGGGGCACTGGTCTGTGGAGAGCGGGCGACGGGAATCGAACCCGCGTATCGAGCTTGGGAAGCTAGCGCTCTACCATTGAGCTACGCCCGCATTCAGCACCATCGCCGTGGATTTTGGCCCGGGCGGGGTGCTTCGAACAAAAGTCTAGCGGAAGATTGGCGTGCTGCCGGACACGGGCGCACGGCGCGAGGTACGGCCGGCGGGTTCCGGCGCGGTGCCCGACACCGCCTAGAAGATGACCTCGGGGTCCCTGCCGGGGGATTCCTTCCGCTGAAACAGGCGCACCAGCGGCTCAACGTAGCGGGCGGCGACGGGGCCAAAGACGGCCATGATCAACACGTAGGTGGTGGCCAGTGCGGCCAATTCCTTCGGCACTGCGCCCGAAGCCAAGGCCAGGCCGGCAATGACGATGGAGAACTCGCCACGGGCAATGAGCGCTGCGCCGGCGCGGGCCTGGCCCAGGACGGCGATGCCCTGCCGGCGGGCCGCCCACCAGCCGGTGGCCACCTTGGTTGCGGCGGAAACCACGGCCAGGATCAAGGCGAAACCAAGCACGGGCGGGATGGAGCGGGGGTCCGTGTTCAGGCCGAACAGCACAAAGAACATTGCGGCGAACAGGTCCCGCAAGGGCTCCAGCACGCGGGCCGCATTCTCCGCGGTGCCCCCCGAAATGGCGATCCCCAGCAGGAACGCACCCACCGCGGCGGAGACCTGCAGTGCGGAGGCCACGCCGGCCACCAGCAGGGCGGCGCCCAACAGCTTGAGCAGGAACGACTCCCGGTCGGGGCTTTCCAGGACGTTGGAGACAAGGTGCCCGTACCGCAAGGCGCCCAGCAGGACCGCGGAAATGACAGCCAGGGAAATGCCGACGGCGGTCAGCCCGCCCAGGAACGACACCCCGGCCAGCACGGCCGTCAGGATCGGCAGGTAGGCGGCCATGGCCAGGTCCTCGATTACCAGGATGGCCAGGACCACCGGCGTTTCCCGGTTGCCGAGCCTGCCCAGGTCCCCCAAGACCTTGGCAACGATGCCGGAGGAGGAACTGTAGGTGATCCCCGCCATGACCAGGGCGCCCACCACGCCCCAGTCCAGCAGGAACGCCACCGCCACTCCCGGCGCCATGTTCAGCACCAGGTCCAGCAGACCGGCCATCCACGATTGACGCAGGCCAGTGACAAGCTCACGGGCCGTATACTCCAAACCGAGCATCAGCAGCAGCAGGATGACGCCGATTTCGCTGGCAATGTGCGCGAAGCCGTCAATGCCGCCGAAGTCCACCAGTCCGCCATGCCCAAAGGCGAGCCCGCCCAAAAGATACAGGGGTACGGGGGACATGCCAATGCGTCCGGCCAGACGCCCCAAGAAGCCCAAGGCAAAGAACACGATGCCAAGCTGGACGAGGGAGAGCGTGGTCGGATCCACTATGGAGCGGGGGGTCTGGACTGCAGGATTTGAGCTGCCTCCGCCAGGCCGGCCTCCGTGCCAACAATGACCACCAGGTCGCCGGCTTCCAGGTTCTGGTCGGGACGCGGTGAACCAATGACCTGCTCGTTGCGCAGCAACGCCACGATCGAGGCCCCGGTCAAGGTGCGCATGGCCGTCTCGCCCAGCGGGCGGCCGGCATAGGTTGCGCCCGGTCGGATCAGGATCTGGTGCGTGGTGATGCCGGCGACGTCCTTTTGCTCCGCGGACAGTTGGGCAATGAGCTGGGCCGAGCCAAGGAGGGTGCCCAGGGCCGAGGCTTCTTCGGCGCTGAGCGGGATGGATGCGGCGCAGGCGTCGGGGTCATCCACGCGGGAGAGGATCAGTTCGGTGTGGCCGTCGCGGTGCGTCACAACACCTACGCGCCGGCCCGTGGCGAGGCGCAGTTCCCGGCGGACGCCGATGCCAGGAAGAGGGGTCTCTTCAATATTCATGGTCTAACCTTAGTCGTCATGCGGGGGCAACTGCCTTTACGGTTCAACGCCGGCAGCGGGCAGATTAGTCCAGGCCCGGCGGGCATGCGCTATTTTTAGAGGGTGCTGATCTCAGACCGCGACATACGAGCCGCCATCAACGCCAAGCGCATTGTCTTGGACCCCTATGACCCGTCCATGGTGCAGCCATCCAGTGTGGATGTGCGCATTGACAGGTATTTCCGGCTCTTCGACAACCATCGCTACGCCCACATCGACCCGGCGGAGGAACAGCCCGAACTGACCCGCCTGGTGGAGGTAGACCCGGACGAGGCTTTCATCCTGCACCCCGGCGAGTTTGCGCTCGCCTCCACCTATGAAACGGTGACGCTGCCGGACAACGTGGCCGCCCGACTGGAAGGAAAATCGTCCCTGGGTCGGCTGGGACTGCTCACGCACTCCACGGCCGGGTTCATCGACCCCGGCTTTTCCGGGCACGTCACGCTGGAACTTTCCAATGTTGCCACGCTTCCCATCAAGTTGTGGCCCGGCATGAAGATCGGCCAGCTGTGCTTCTTCCAGCTCTCCACGGCGGCCGAGCACCCCTACGGCAGCGGCCAATACGGCAGCCGCTACCAGGGCCAGCGCGGCCCCACGGCGTCGCGGTCCTTCAAGAACTTCCACCGCACCCAGATTTAGCCTTTCCCGGCGTGGGCGGGGGCCTTGACCGGAAGCAGGAGCAGCAGCCCGAGGAGCAGCACCACGAGAATGCCGATGATGCCCCACCGCTGCGCACCAAAAATCAAGATGCACAGGCCAAAGAGCTGCGGGGCCAGGAAGGAAACGGCCCGTCCGGTGGTTGCGTAGAGGCCAAAGAGTTCGCCCTCCTGCCCCTCCGGGGCCAGCCGGCCCATGAACGTTCGTGCCGAGGACTGCGCTGGGCCCACGAACAGGGTCAGGATCAGGCCAAAGACCCAGAACGCGGTCTTGCCGTCCAGGAACAGCAGCGCGCCGCTGGAAAGCAGGAGCCCGCACAGCGAGGTGACGATGACGGCCTTGGGCCCGAACTTGTCGTCAAAGTACCCGGCGGACAGGGCGCCCACCGCGGCCACCACGTTCCCGGCAATGGCGAAGATGAGGACATCGCCGGTCTTGAAGCCGAAGGAGCCGACCGCCAGGACCGCTCCGAACGTGAAGATGGCGGCCAGCCCGTCACGGAAAATGGCGGAGGACAGCAGAAAGTACAGTGTGTGCCGCTGCGTCCTGCCCAGGTGGGCAATGGTGCGGAACAGTTCACGGTAGGACTGGAAGAATCCCACGCGTGGCATGGCCGGGTCCGGTTTGGATTCCGGGATGGCCAACAGCACCGGGATGGAGAAGGCAAGGATCCACACGGCGGAGAATACGGCGACGGCACGGTACGTCATGCCGTCGGCCGAGGTGATGCCGAAAACGCCGACGTCGGGCTTGATCAGCCCAAAGTACACCAGCAACAGGGCCACAATGCCGCCCAGGTAGCCGGCGGCCCAGCCAAAGCCGCTGATCTTGCCGATGGTGTGTTTGGTGGAAATTTGCAACAGCATGGCGTTGTAGTTCACGCCGGCAATTTCGAAGAACACGTGTCCGGCCGCAATGAGCATGCAGCCCAGCAGCAGGTACGACTCGTGCGGCTGGACGAAGAAGCAGGCCCCCGTCAGGGCGGCCACAATGACCGTGTTAATGCCCAGCCACAGTTTCCGGCGTCCGCTGTGGTCCGTGCGCTGGCCGGCGACCGGGGCGAGCAGGGCGATCGCGAAACCCGAAACTGACAACGTCATGGCCAGCACGGCGGTGGCGTGGTCAGCGCCGCCAAAGTCGTCGCCCGTCAGGTACAGCGCCGTGAAAATGAAGGTGGTCATGACCGCGTTGAAGGCGGCACCGCCCCAATCCCACAAGGACCACGCCGTGATCTGCCACAAGGTGCCCGGCGCCTTGGCCGTGAAGGCGGGCGGGACGGCGGCCGCTGGAGTGAAGTCAGTCATAGGGCACATGTTATAGGCACGGCGCCCGGCCGGTGAATGTTGACTACGCCACTTGTGGCCGTGATTGCAGCCACATCAGGGCGCCGGCAGTACGCAGCACCGTGTGAACAGGCGTGCGCCTTGATAGGCTGAAACCTGTCCGGAACCGACTTTGCCCTGCGCTTCTTTCGCCTTGCCCGAACCCAGCGGAGTCCACCTTGTTGATTGTCCTTTGTGCACATTTCATCGTGGCAATTCTCGCGCCGTTATTCTTTTCGCGCTGGGGACGTGCGTCGTTTTACGTGCTGGCCGCCGTCCCGGGCGCCAGCTTCGCCTGGCTGGTGGCCCAACACGGCGCAGTGTATTCAGATTCCTCCCCCAGTCCGGCGCTAAACGTGCCCTGGATACCCGCCCTGGGCGTGGACCTCACGTTCCGGATGGATGAGCTGTCCTGGCTGATGTCCCTGCTGGTCCTCGGCGTGGGGGCCCTGGTGCTTGCCTACTGTGCCCGCTACTTCAAGGCGAACGACGCCGGACTGGGCGGCTTTGGTGCCCAGCTGCTGGCCTTTGCGGGGTCCATGTTCGGTCTCGTCACGGCGGATAACCTGGTTCTGCTCTACGTGTTCTGGGAGCTGACCACCGTCTTGTCCTACCTGCTGATCGGCCATGCACGCACCCGCATCGCGGCCCGGCGCGCGGCCCTGCAGGCCCTCATCGTCACCACCTTTGGCGGGCTGGCCATGCTGGTGGGGGTGGTCATGGTCGGGGAAGGCGCAGGGACGTACAGCATCTCCGGCTTGCTGGCCGAGGCGCCCGGCCTGGTTGCTGGTGCGGGGGCTGCCGGAGCGGTGATCGACGTCGGCATCGCCTTGATCCTGGTGGGAGCCGTGACCAAATCTGCCCTGCTGCCCTTCCATTTCTGGCTGCCCGGCGCCATGGCCGCACCGACCCCCGTCAGCGCCTACCTGCATGCCGCCGCCATGGTGAAGGCGGGCATCTACCTTGTTGCCCGCCTGGCGCCGGGCTTTTCCGGTTCCGAATACTTCCAGGTCCTAATCACTGTGCTGGGCCTGGCCACCATGTTGCTGGGTGGTTGGCGGGCCCTGCGCCAGCACGACCTCAAGCTCATTCTGGCCTACGGAACCGTCAGCCAACTGGGCTTCATCATGACAGTGGTGGGGTTGGGCAGCCGGGAGGCCGCCCTGGCCGGGATGGCCCTGGTCCTGGCGCACGGATTGTTCAAGGCCGCCCTGTTTCTGGTGGTGGGCATCATTGACCGCCAGACCGGCACCCGGGACATCCGCGAACTTAGTGGCGTGTTCGGCTCCGCGCCGAAACTGGGCGTGGTGGCGCTGATTGGTGCGGCGTCCATGGCCGGTTTGCCGCCGCTGGCCGGCTTTGTGGCCAAGGAAACGGTGTTCTCCGCCTTCGAGGCGAATGCCCGGTACGGACCGGCCGGCCACCTCATTGGCGGTGCCGTGCTGGCCGCCATGGTCCTGGGCTCCATCCTGACCTTTGCCTACAGTGCCCGCTTCATGTGGGGCGGTTTTGCGCCCAAGCCTGGCCTGCCGGTGACTGCGTTCAGGCCCGTGGGCTGGCTGTTCCTGGGAGCGCCGGCCGTGCTCAGCGCCCTGACGGTAGCGTACGGCGCGTTCCCGGCAGTCGTGGACTCGTGGATTGCACCCTACAGCGCAGCGTTTCCGGCAGCGGACCCGCACGTCCTGCATCTTGCTTTGTGGCACGGCCCCACGCTTCCGCTGGCCCTGGGTGCAGTGGTGGTGGCAGCGGGCATGGCCCTTTTCCTGGTCCGCGGCCGGGTCGAGGCATTGCAGGGGAAATTGCCGCACGGAGTGGACTTTGAGCGCGGGTACAGGCAATCGGTGGTGGCGTTGGACCTGGTGGCCATTTGGACCACCGGCCGCACCCAGCGCGGTTCACTGTTCTTTTACCTGGCGGTCATCCTGGCCACGGCCATAGCCTCGACCGGGGCCGTACTCGCGTGGACCAAACCCAGCTGGACGTCACACCACTATTTCCTCGACACCGGATCGCCATTCCAGGCCATGGCCGGGGCGGCCATGGTGGTGGGGGCGGTGGCCGCCGCCCGCGCCAACAAGCGCTTCATGGCCGTGCTGATGGTTTCCGTCACCGGCTACGGCCTCGCCCTCGTTTTCGCCCTGCAGGGCGCCGCCGACCTGGCCCTGACCCAGATGCTGGTGGAAACCATTGTCCTGGTCGCCTTCGTGCTGGCGCTGCGCTCCCTGCCGCCGGGCCTGCGAGAACGCGGCACCGGCGAACACCGCGCGGTGCGCATCATCCTTGGCGCGGCGTTTGGGGCCGTCATGGTGCTGGTGGGCGTTGTGGCCATGGGATCACGTGTTGCCACGCCGGTCAGCCTGGGCCTGCCGGAAATGGCGTACGTGCGCGGCGGTGGCCTCAACGTGGTGAATGTGACGCTGGTGGACATCCGCGCCTGGGACACGTTTGGGGAAATTTCCGTGTTGGCCATCGCCGCCACCGGCGTTGCGAGCCTGATCTTCGTGCGCGGCCGCGGCCGGCGCCTGCCACGGGCGGAAACCGTCGCGACCGGCAGCATTGGGCGCCTGGGCGCGACCGGTGGCCGGGGCGCGGCAGGCGCAGTCCCCACTGCCGCCGTCGAACTGGCCAAGCGCTTTGCCGTGGCGCCGGGCAACCCCTGGCTGGTGGCCGGGCGCACCCTGGCCCCGGAACGGCGATCCATCATCATCGAAGTGGTCACCCGGCTCGTTTTCCACAGCATCATTGTGCTTTCCATATATCTGCTGCTCGTCGGTCACAACGGCACCGGAGGCGGCTTCGCCGGGGGACTGGTGGCCGGGCTGGCGCTGACCATCAGATACCTGGCCGGCGGGCGTTTTGAACTGGCCGAGGCCGCACGGATATCGGCCGGAACCCTGCTGGGACTCGGACTCGCCGCGGCCGCGCTGACGGGGATAATCCCGCTGTTCGTAGGCGGGCAGGTCTTCCAAAGCGCCATCTTCGCCTTTGACCTCCCCGTCTTTGGGCACGTGAAGTTCGTCAGCTCAACCCTGTTCGACATCGGCGTGTATCTGCTGGTGGTGGGCCTGGTGATCGACGTGCTGCGCAGCCTGGGCTCCGAAATTGACCGGCACGAAGAGGACGGGATGGGCGCCATCAACCTCATTGAGGACGACGAACCATTGGAGGTGGGCCGGTGAGCGTGAACCTGACCCTGCTGCTGGTCATGGGCGTGCTTTACGCCATAGGGATTTACCTGCTGCTGGAACGCAGCCTGACACGCGTGTTGCTGGGCCTGATGCTGCTCACCAACGCCACCAACCTCCTGCTGCTGGCCACCGGCGGTTATGCCGGGTTGGCGCCGATCTTCAACAAGGACATTCCTGCAACGGAATATAACGATCCGCTGCCGCAGGCATTCATCCTCACGTCCATTGTCATTTCCTTCGCCGTCACGGCATTCATGCTCAGCCTGGTTTACCGCTCCTGGCTGCTTAGCCACGCCGACGACATCCAGGATGACAGGGAAGACCGCAAAGTGGCACTGCAAGACCTCTTCGATGCCGAGGAGGACTCCGAAATTGCCATTGAAGTTTCCGACTTCCACGAAAACAACCAGCCTGATGCAATCCGGGAGATGATCCGGGAAGTCATCGTGAAAAAGGCGGCGTCCCAGCCCGGGCACCCCCACAGCGGCCACGGCAGGACGGAGCGGCCGTGAACATTGCTTCCCTGACACCGCTCGCCGTCGCCCTTCCCATGCTGGGTGCGGCACTGGCGTTCGTGCTGATCCGCCACCCCCGGGCCCAGCGCAGGGTCAGCATCTCCACGCTGGCCTTCACGCTCGGCCTTGAAGCGTGGATTCTTGCCGCCGTCTGGACAGCCGGGCCTTTTGCCGTCCGGCTGGGTGGATGGGAGCCCCCGTTCGGCATTGTCCTGGTGGCAGACCAGTTCTCCGCGCTCCTACTGGTGGTTTCCTCCTCCGTCAGCCTCGCGGTGTTGGTCTATGCCTCCGGGCAGGGCGCGGCCGACGGCGAGGAAACCGGCCCGGTGTCCGTTTTCCACCCCACCTACCTCCTTCTGGTGGCCGGCGTGTCCAACGCGTTCCTGGCAGGGGACCTGTTCAACCTCTACGTAGGATTCGAGATCCTGCTGACCGCCAGCTATGTGCTGATGACATTGGGCGGGACGGGCTCGCGCATCCGGGCCGGCGTCACCTATGTGGTGGTCAGCGTGGTGTCCTCACTGCTGTTCCTGATCGCCATCGCCATGGTCTACGGCGCCACGGGCACCGTCACGCTCGCGGACCTGGCCGTCAAGCTCGGCGCACTGGACCCGGGGACCGGGCACCTGCTGCATGTGCTGCTGCTGGTGGCCTTTGGCATCAAGGCAGCCGTGTTTCCGCTGTCCTTCTGGCTGCCCGATTCCTACCCAACGGCCCCGGCCCCGGTGACGGCGGTGTTTGCCGGACTGCTCACCAAGGTGGGCGTGTACGCCATTATCCGCACAGAAACGCTCCTGTTTCCCACTGAACACTTCAATGCGGTGCTGCTCTGCGTGGCGCTGTTGACCATGATCGTGGGAATCCTGGGCGCGCTGGCACAGACGGACATCAAGCGCATGCTGTCCTTCACCCTGGTGAGCCATATCGGGTACATGATTTTCGGCGTCGCACTATCCTCGGTGGTGGGACTGGCCGCCGCCATTTTTTACATCATCCACCACATCACCATTCAGACCAGCTTGTTCATGGTGACCGGACTGGTGGAACGCCGCGGCGGGACATCGGCCATTGCGCGGCTGGGCGGGCTGGCGAAACTTTCGCCTGTCCTGGCCGTGCTGTACTTCATTCCGGCCATGAACTTGGCCGGCATCCCGCCGTTTTCCGGGTTTCTGGGAAAACTGGGGCTGCTGCAGGCGGGGGTGGCGGACGGCTCGGCCCTTGCCTATGCGCTGGTGGTGGGTGCGGTGGCGGCAAGCCTGCTGACCCTTCTGGTCATGGCCCGCGTGTGGAACCGCGTGTTTTGGCGAAGCACGGCCGATGCCGAGGAGCCGGACCCCGTGCTGCTGGCCACGGCGCCGGACGCCTCGGGAGCCGAGAGCATGCGGGCCCTGCGCAGCAGCAGGCATGTGGACGCCACGGAGGGCCGCTTCGCGGGGGACAGGGAGATCCCCATTCTGCCGAAAATGATGGTTTTTTCCACCATGGGGCTGGTGGCGCTGGGTGTTGCGCTCAGTGCCTTTGCCGGACCGCTGTTTGAACTGAGCCAACGCGGAGCCGAGGGCATGCTGGCGCGCACCCCCTACATCGAGGCCGTACTGGGCACCGCTGCCGGTGGCGCAACTGCCGGTGGCGCCGGGGCGGGTCAGCCATGAGCGGCGGGACGGGTGGCCGCCAGCGCCGCAGCGCGTGGCAGAAGTTGCCGCTGCTGGTGTGGCTGGTGGCCGTATGGGGCGCCCTGTGGCAGGACTTCAGCGCCGGCAACCTGGTCTTTGGCCTGCTGATCGCCGTGGGTGTCTCCTTCGCGTTCTACCTGCCGCCGGTGGAACTCAGCGGGCGGTTCAATGGCCTGCGGGCCCTGGTGTTTGGGCTGTGGTTTCTGAAGGAAGTTACCGTGGCCAGCGTCCAGGTTCTGTACTGGGCCGTCGTGAAGGGGCCGCGGATCCGCAACGCCGTCATCGCGGTGCCGCTGCGCAGCACCTCCGACCTGATCATGACGGCCGTGGGCCACGTACTGTCCCTGATTCCAGGATCCCTGGTGGTGGAAGTGGACCGGGGCGCCGCCACGCTGTACGTCCACGTCATGAACGCCCCGACGCCGGCAAGTGTGGAGAAGGCACGCAGCAGCATTCAGGACATCGAGGCCCGGCTGATCCGCATCATGGGCAGCCGTCAGGAGCTGGCCGCCCTCTCCGTTGAAGTCCGAGATTGTCCCCAACCCCCTCCGCCGTCCGCAGGCTCGCGGCGGGTCCCTCGGGCGAGTGGGCCCCAACCCCCTCCGCCATCCGAGGAGGCACAGTGACAGGCTTGGAAATTGTGGCCGTAATCGCCGCCGTCGTACTATCGTTGGCGGCGGCCGGGACCATCTACCGCATCGCTGCCGGTCCTTCGTTGCTGGACCGGGTGATCGCAGCCGATGTTCTCTTGGCGATATTCGGGGCTGCACTGGCCGTGGACATGGCGTTGAACCGGAACACGGACAACCTGGCGCTTCTCGTGGTGATCAGCGTGATCGGCTTCATCGGCTCCGTCACCGTGGCCAGGTTTGTGGCCCACCGGAAGGAGGAGGCATGAGCCCGAATGCCCTCATTGACGTGCTGACCTCGATTTGTCTGCTCGGCGGGGCCCTGATGAGCCTCGCCGCGGCCCTTGGGCTCCTCCGGTTTCCGGACCTGATGAGCCGCATGCACGCCGCGACAAAGCCGCAGGTGCTGGGCCTGTTTTTGATGCTGGCCGCCATGGGCCTGCAGCTGCGCGCGTGGTCGCTGTTGCCCGTGCTGCTGGTGGCGTGGCTGTTCCAGCTGCTGACTGTACCGGTGTCCGCGCACATGGTGGGACGTGCCGGCTACCGCACCAAGCACCGCCGCCCGGAAATGCTGAGCACGGACGAGCTCAATGACGTGGTGGCCGCCGTCGTGGAGGATCGGGAGGACGGTTAGACCTCTTCGGGGTGCTGGTTGAAGCGGGCAATAGCCTTTTGTGTAGTGCGCCCGGCAATGACCTGGATGACAGCGGCCACGGCGGAGGACACCAAGGCGAAGGCCAGTGCCGATCGCAGGCTGTTCTCAAGGTCGGCGCCGTCCTTGGGCGGCTTGTTCCCGGTGCTCTTTTCCCAAGCCGTATCCACAATCTTGCTGGCGACAAACCCGGCACCCATGCCCACTCCCATGCCGAGCAATTTAAACACGATATTCACAAAAACACTCCTTGATGTGCGGCCGGCGTGAAGAGACTGAAAGTTCCCTGCCAGCCTAACGGGTCCATGTGAGCACGCACTAGACATTCGCCGCGGCGCCGTCTCGCGGGTAGACTGAAGCCGCAATTCAACACGACAGGGGAGCGTCGCGTTCCATATCTTGGAACCCGGCGCTGAGAGTGCGGTTCGCCGCAGACCCTCGAACCTGATCCGGCTAGTACCGGCGAAGGGAGTCGAGTTCTCTTCGGTGCGCGGAAATACCGTCGCACCGCCCCTCCTGCAAAGGAGGAAACATGAGCAATTCAGCTGCGGGCAATTCCGCAAACTTCAAGGCAGCACCCAAATCCACATGGCGCGTGGTGGACATCGTGGTGGCTTCCGTCCTGGCCGTGGCCGTCGGCGTGATCTTTTGGCTGTGGTCCGCCGGCTACGGTGTCATCGCGGCCGTCACCATCGCCTTCCCGCCGGCCGCGGCCCTCTACGGCGGCGGCTGGCTGATCGCCGGCGTCATTGGCGGGCTGGTCATTCGCAAGCCCGGTGCCGCACTGTACTGCGAACTGGTCGCCGCAGTGGTGGAAGCGCTGCTGGGCACCCACTTCGGCTTCACCGTCCTGCTCTCCGGCCTGGTCCAGGGGCTCGGAGCCGAAGCCATCCTTGCCCTGTTCCGCTACCGCCGGTTCACGCTTCCGGTGGCGTTGCTGGCCGGGGCACTATCCGGCGTGGCCATGGGGCTCAATGATTCCCTGGTCTACAACGTGGAGTGGGCGCTGGGATGGAAGCTGGTGTACATTGCGCTGGCGGCGGTCTCCGGTGCCGTCATCGCCGGCCTGCTGTCCTGGCTGGCCGTGCGCGGACTTGCCCGCACGGGCGCACTGGCCAGCCTGCCCTCCCGGGGCGCCGCCACCGAACCGGTGGTGTAGTGGTGGCCGCCGCAGGCCTGGCGGGAAGCCGCGCCTCGGGCGTGGTCCCCGTCCGGGTCAGCGCCAAGGGGTGGAGCTGGCAGCATTCAGGCCGGGCCGCCAAGGCCGTCCACGACCTGGACCTGGAAATTGGGCCGGGAGAGCGCGTGCTGCTGCTCGGTCCGACGGGTGCCGGGAAATCCACGCTGCTGCACGCCCTGGCGGGGGTGTTGGGTGCGGACGAAGGCGCCGAGGAGACCGGATCCCTGCTCCTCGACGGGGCCCCTGTGGCGCAGGCGCGCGGCCGGGCCGGGCTCATGCAGCAGGACCCGGACGCCCAAGTGGTGCTGTCCCGCATTGGCGACGACGTCGCCTTCGGAGCGGAAAACCTGTCCGTGCCGCGCGAAGAAATCTGGCGCCGCGTGCCCGCCGCACTGGAGTCCGTAGGCCTGACGCTGCCGCTGGATCACCCCAGTTCTGCCCTGTCCGGCGGCCAAAAGCAGCGTCTGGGACTGGCCGGCATGCTCGCCATGCGTCCGGGCCTGCTCCTTCTTGACGAGCCTACCGCCAACCTGGACCCGGCCGGCGTGGTGGACGTGCGCGACGCCGTCCGGCGCAGCCTGGATGAAACGGGCGCCACGCTGGTCGTGGTGGAACACCGCGTCTCCGTCTGGCTGGAAGTGGTGGACCGGATCGTGGTCCTGGCTCCCGGGCAGGCCAAGGCCGACGGCGGGGTGCTGCTGGACGGCCCGCCCGCCACGGTGCTGGCCCAGGCCGGCCGGATGCTGGCCTCCACAGGAGTGTGGGTGCCGGGCCACGTGCCCGCCGTCCGCCCGCGCACCGCCGTGCCGACGCCCGACGCCGGTTCGCAGCTGTTGCTGGAGGCCGAAAATCTCGCGGTCTCCCGGCAGAAAAGCCGGCGCGGTCACCCGGCGGTGCCGGCCGCCGTGGTGCCCTCGGCCAGGATCTGGGCCGGCCAGGCGCTGACCGTGACGGGGCCCAACGGTGCCGGCAAGTCCACGCTCGCCCTGACCCTGGCGGGGCTGCTCCCTGCTGCTGGCGGGCGGCTGCGCGCAAGTGAGGCGTTGGCCCGCGGGGCCGGCAGCGCACCGCTGAAGTGGCGCGGACGGGAACTGATCAGCCGGATCGGAACGGTCTTTCAGGAACCGGAGCACCAGTTTGTCACGGGCAGCGTACGGGACGAGCTGCTGTTTGCCCCGCGGCTGCTGGGGAAGGGAGGGGAAAAGGTGGAGGAACTGCTGGCCCGGCTGCGGCTCGAGCATGTGGCCGACGCGAATCCCTTCACCTTGTCCGGCGGGGAGAAGCGCCGGCTGTCCGTGGCCACGGTGCTGGCTGCCAGCCCCCAGGTGCTGGTGCTGGATGAGCCCACGTTTGGACAGGACGCGAACACCTGGGCTGAGCTCGCCTCGCTGTTGACCGAACTGCTCGATGCCGGCACGGCCGTGGTGTCCGTGACACACGACGCGGCGTTCAGCCAAGTGCTGGGCGGGGACCGGCTGGTCCTCGGCAGCCCCGCTGCCGCTGCGGACCGCCCCGCCCCCGTTGAGGTTCGAGCTAATGACCGCTCCGCGGTCCCGGACCTTGCGGTCCCGGACCTTGGGGTCCCGGACCTTGGGGTCCCTGGCGATGGGGTACAGGCTGTCGCGAAGCCCGCGGCCGCAGTGCCCGCCTCCGCAGCCAAGGCGGCAGGTCGATGAGCGTGGACATCATTGCGCAGCCCCGCTCACGGGCGTGGCTGGCCGGGGCGAATCCCGTGGCGAAGCTGGGATCCGGGATGGCCATCACCGTTGTGCTGCTGGTGAGCGTGGACTGGGTATCCGCCACTGTGGCGCTGGCGCTGGAATGTGCGTTGCTGCCGCTGGCCGGCCTCAGCGCGGGCATGTTGCTGCGCCGAGGTTGGCCCGTTTTGTTCGCGGCCGTGGTGGGAGGCTACGGCACCGCCCTGCTGGCCCCCAAAACGGGGGAGCTGCTGCTGGCTGCCGGGCCGCTGACGTTTACTTCTGGGTCGGTGGAATCAGGTGTGGCCATTGCGCTTCGTGGCCTGGCCATTGCGCTTCCGGGGATCCTGGTGCTCGCCAGCACGGATCCCACCGACCTGGCGGACGCTCTGGCGCAAAAGCTGCGCTTGCCGCACCGCTTTGTGCTGGGTGCGCTCGCGGCCATGCGCCTGGTGGGGCTGCTGGTGACGGAGTGGCAGACGCTGGGCATGGCGCGGCGGGCACGCGGCGTGGGCGGGGAACCGGGATTCTTCAGCGGGCTCAAGGCATCGCTGGGGCAAGCCATGGCGCTGCTGGTCCAGGCCATCCGCCGGGCGTCACGGTTGGCCGTGACCATGGAGGCCAAGGGCTTCGGTGCCGGTCCGCGCACCTGGGCCCGGGAGTCCACGTTCAGCCGACGGGACGCCTGGGTGGCGGCCGGGGGACTGGGGATCGCCGCCGCGGCTGTCGCGGCTGCACTAGCACTGGGCACCTGGAACCCCGTTTTCGGCTAAGCGCGCCGGTGAGACAGCGGGTCCACGTCGAGAGGGGCCCACATCCGGGCATGTCTCGGCGGGGAACCGCTACCTGGGCAGGAAAGGGCCCGCCACCTCGGCGGGGAATCCAAGGCGACGGTGCCACATCCGTTGCATTAGGGCGAGGCTCCGGGCGGGAGTAGCCTTGCCGGGACGGGAAGTGGTCACCAGACACGCGTGTTATCGCACAGGACGGCTACGCGCAACGGAAATTCGCCATTAAAGGCTGCCAGGTCACCAAATGCCGGCAAAATATGCTTCCTGTGATATAAAAGTTGAATGACTCAAGTGGCTGCAGAAACCGTAGGTGTGTTGGTCCGGGACGCCCGGAACGATAGGGGATGGACCCAACTGGAACTGGCGGCGCAATTAGGCACCAGCCAAAGCGCCGTGGCACGCATGGAACAGGGCAAGCAAAACCTGAGCTTGAAGATGATCCAGCGCATGGAGACCCTGCTGGGCCGGAACATAGTCAACCTCGGCAATTCGCCCAGAAAGGTAGTGACGCACCTTCGTGTCCACGGCGGGCGCGAACTCTCGGGCAGCGTGGAGGTCAACTCCAGCAAAAACGCCGGCGTGGCACTGCTCTGCGCGAGCCTGATCAACCGCGGCACCACCACGCTGCGCCGGCTGGCCCGCATCGAGGAGGTCAACCGCATTGTGGAGTTGCTGACCAGCATCGGCGTCGAGTGCAAGTGGCTCAACGCCAACGACCTGCAGATCCGCCGCCCGGCCGTGCTGGAGATGGCCGCCATGGACGTCGATGCCGCCAAACGCACCCGCTCGGTCATCATGCTGCTGGGGCCCCTGCTGGACCAGGAGGACACTTACCGCATCCCTTACGCCGGCGGCTGCGACCTGGGCACCCGAACCGTGGAACCGCACATGCAGGCGCTGCGGGAATTTGGCCTGGCTGTCACGGCACACAACGGTTTCTATCAGGTGCAGGCGCCGCCCAGTGACGCGCAAGACCGCACTTTTGTGCTGACCGAGCGCGGGGACACCGTGACGGAAAACGCCATCATGGCCGCCGCGCACCGCGAGGGCGCCACCGTGATCCGCAACGCCAGCCCCAACTACATGGTCCAGGACCTCTGCTTTTACCTCCAGGGACTGGGCGTGCAGGTGGAGGGCATCGGCTCCACCACGCTGAGAATCCGCGGCAAGTCACGCATTGACGTTGACATTGAATACGCCCCGTCCGAGGACCCCATCGAGGCCATGAGCCTGATCACGGCCGGCATCGTGACCAAGTCCGAGGTGACGGTCACTCGCGTGCCGATCGAGTTCATGGAAATTGAGCTCAAGGTGCTCGAGCAGATGGGTTTCCACTACCGCAAATCTGCCGAGTATGTGGCACGCAACGGCAAGACCCGACTCGTGGACATCACCACGCTGCCCTCCGAGCTGAAGGCGGCCCCGGACAAGATCCATCCCATGCCGTTCCCGGGCTTGAACATTGACAACCTTCCGTTCTTCGCCGTCATCGCCTCGTGTGCCGAGGGCACCACGCTGATCCACGACTGGGTCTACGAGAACCGCGCCATCTACCTGACCGAACTGAACCGCCTCGGCGCCGGGGTGCGCCTGCTGGATCCGCACCGTATCGACATCAAGGGTCCGACGGCGTGGCGCGCGGCCGAGATCGGCTGCCCGCCGGCCTTGCGCCCTGCCGCCTGCATCCTGTTGGCCATGTTGGCTGCCAGGGGCACGTCCGAGCTGCGCAACATTTACGTCATCGAGCGCGGCTACGAGGACCTGGCGGAACGGCTGAACACCGTCGGCGCGGAGATCGAGTACTTCCAGGACTGACGGGCGCTGTTGAGATTGGAGATAATGACGCCTCGAACGCGACTGTGGCGTCATTATCTCGAACCTCAACGGGGGGGAGGGGCTCAGATGGCCGAAAGCGCCTGCTCGAGGTCCTTTTTCAGGTCGCCGAGGTCTTCCAGGCCCACGGAGAGGCGCAGCACGCCGTCGGACAGGCCGATGGCGGCACGCCCTTCGGGACCCATGGCACGGTGCGTGGTGGTGGCAGGGTGGGTGATCAACGACTTCGTGTCGCCTAAGTTGTTGGAGATGTCCACGATCGACAACGCGTTCAGGAGCCTGAAGGCGGCGTCCTTGCGGGTGCCTGTGGCGGGCTCGGCCAGCTCAAAGGTCAACACTGTCCCGCCCGCCTTCATCTGCTTCCTGGCCAGCCCGTACTGCGGGTGCGAGGGCAGCAGCGGGTACAGGACCGAGCTGATCTGCGGCTGCGCCTCGAGGAATTCGCCCAGGGCCAGGGCGTTGGCGCAGGAATGGTTCACCCGCAGGCCCATGGTCTCCAGGCCCTTCGTGAGCACCCACGCGTTGAATGCGGACAGGGCCGGGCCCGTGTGGCGCATCAGATTCTTCACCGGGCCGTCGATGAACTCCTTCGTGCCCAGGATGGCGCCGCCGAGCACGCGGCCCTGCCCGTCAATGTGCTTGGTGCCCGAATACACGACGATGTCCGCGCCGAAGTCCCCGCACCGCTGGAGCAGGGGGGTGGCGAACACATTGTCCGCCACGACCTTGGCGCCGGCAGCATGGGCCAGCCCGCAGACGGCGGCAATGTCCACGATCTCCTGCATGGGGTTGGAGGGCGATTCAAAGAACACGGCGGTGGTGGGGACGGAGAGGGCCTCGCGCCACTGTTCCAGGTCCGGACCGTCCACGAACACGGTCTCCACGCCCCAGCGGGGGAGCAGCTCATTGAGGATCACAAAGCAGGAACCAAAAAGGGACCGCGAGGCCACCACCCTGTCCCCGGCCCCCAGCAGCGCGCCCAGGGCGGTGAAGACGGCGGACATGCCGGACGCCGTCGCAAAGCAGGCCTCCTTGCCTTCGAGCAGGCGCAACCGCTCCTGAAAAGTGGCCACCGACGGGTTGCCGTAACGGGAGTACACGAACCGCTCCACCTCGCCGGTGAAGGCCTGCTCGGCGTGCTCGGCGGATTCATAGACGAAGCCCGAGTTCAGGAAGATTGCCTCGGAGGTCTCCTGAAAGTTGCTGCGGTCCAGCCCGCCGCGCACAGCCTGGGTGTCTTCCGCCCACAAGGCGGCGTGCTCATTAAAGTTGCTCAATTGCGTGGGGTTCCTTAAACTTTCGCCGGCGGTGCCGGGGTTGCGCCTGAAAGGAGGCTACTTCCAGGGCAGCTTGCGGTTCTTCCAGCCGTTGACGGTCCTGTCACCGAAGCCGTCGGGCACGCCCTCGAATCCCTCCAGCACGTTGAACGCCGTATAGCCGGCCGCCGTGGCGGCCTCGGCGGCGGCAATGGACCGGGCGCCCGAACGGCACAGCACCACCAATTGCTTTTCGGCGGGGACGACGGCCTGCAACTCGGACACAAAGTCCGGGTTGGGTTCGCCCGTGGCCAGGCTCCACTGGATGAAGACGGGGTCGGCGTCCAGGGCGGAGGTGTCCGGGACGCCAATGTGCTCCCATTCACCCTCGGTGCGCACGTCCACCAGGACGGCGCCGCCCGCCACCTTGTCCCAGGCCTGGGCCGGTGCCAGGTCACCGGCGTAGCTCATGCGATGCCCTCGCCGTCGAACTCCTCGGGGTCTTCCAGCCGCGCAGCGGCGTGCGCAATGGCGACGTCGGAGGAGGCCACGGCGTGCGGGAGGATGACGGCCTGGGCGCACACCACGGAGGTGCCGTTGAAGGTCACTGCGGGCCCGCCGTGGAGGATGTAGCCCTCGGCCAGCGCTGCTGAGATCCGCTCGCAGAAGGAGCTGTCATCGGGGCCGGTGAGCAAGCGGTAGGCCAGCGGGGTTTCTTGACTTGACATGTGTACTCCTCATTGCAGGGGGCCGCCGCTGCAAGCGGGTACTCGGGCGGTGCACCGGCCGTTGATACCGGGCGCACCGCGGGGTAGTTCGCGCTTGCAAGCCACGGCCGCAGTTAGCCGGGTTTGCCGAGTAGTCACCTGAGGCACCCCGCCGACACAGAGGGTTGCCGTCCAGCAAGTCAGGGCTTGGCGCTGGCACTCGTTACTCACTTGAAAACTAACACACTGCGTCCTGTCCCGGGCCACTCCGGCAGGCATTTGTGGCGCAACATGACTTTTTAGTTCATCCGGCGCGGTGGTAAAAAGTGCCGTGCCGCAAACTGCTGCGCCAGGTGGCATGATGGGCCCATGACCACCCGCCGAGCCCTGGCCGCCCTGCGATTCCTCTTCGGTGCGGTGACACTGGCCGCCGTCGGCATTCAGCTGGGCATCCATGTGGGCCACGGCTACGATGTGCTGAACTTCTTCAGTTATTTCACCAACCTGGGAAACCTTTTCGCTTCCGCTGTCCTGCTGGTGGAGTCCGTCCTTACATGGCGCGGAAGGGAACTGGGCCCGGCCTGGCAGCTTCTGCGCTGGGTCTCCGTGGTCTGCATGGCCTTGGTGGGGATCGTGTTCAGTGCACTGCTGCGCGACGTGGACTTGGGATCGCTGTTGCCGTGGATCAACACCTGGCTGCACTACGTGATGCCTGTCGCCGTGGTTCTTGACTGGCTGGTTCAGTCGCCCCGGCGGGCCATTTCCTTCCGCAGCCTGTGGGTCGCCGTGTTGTTCCCGTTGGCGTATCTGGCCTATTCGCTGGTGCGCGGCGCCGCCATCAACTGGTACGCCTACCCGTTCCTGAATCCGGGCAACGGCGGCTATGGGGCTGTGGCGGGCAGCTGCGTGCTGATTGCCGTGGCCTTCGTTGCAGTCAGTGCCGCGGTGCTGCTGGCCGGCAACAGGCTCCGGCCGCTGGTCAGTGCGTCTGCGCCAGGAGTGCGCTGAGCTCGGCGGTCAACCGGGAACGCACCGCCGCCGTGCCGATGGGGCTGCCGTCGATGGTGTTGACCGGCGCCAACAGCCGGATGCTGGAAATGAGCCACACCGCATCGGCGTCAAGCAGGTCCGCCGGCCGTACGGGGCCGTACCCCAACTCCCAGCCGGCGCCCTTCGCCGCGGCAAACAGTGCGCCCTGGGTGGTGCCGGGCAGGATGCCGCTGTCCAGGTTTGGGGTGATGAGCCGCTTGATCGGGGCGCCGCCGTCGTCCGTCACGTGGGCCAGCAGGACGGACGACGTCGCCCCCTCCAACACGTGCCCGTCACTGCTGGTGAAAATCACGTCATCGGCGCCCTGGGCGTGGGCGTGGCGCAACGCGGCCATGTTGACGGCATAGGAGAGAGTCTTGGCGCCCAGCAGCAGCCAGGGTGCGCGGGCACTGACGGTGCTGTCGTAGCCGCGGTCCAGCAGGATCACCTCCAGCCCTTGGGCGCGCTGTCCGGCCAGGGCGGGAGGGACCCCGGCGGCCTGGACCCATGCCGTGGGCGTGTCGGTGCCCTCGGGGCCGCGGGTGGCGATCAGCTTGATGACTATGTTGGTATTTCCGTGCTCATCCGGCTCCGGGGGCGAGGCCGTGGTGTACGCGGCGGCCGCGGTCGCAATGGCCCGCAACCACGCAGCGCCGTCAGGGATCTCCAGGGCCAGCGACCTCGCCGAGCCGGCTAGCCGGTCAAGGTGTGCCTGAACCTTGCGCGGCGCCCCGTTGACGGCTAGCAGGGACTCAAAAACGCCATCGCCGCGGGTCACGCCCTGGTCGGTGGCGAGCAGGGCAGGGGTGGAAGCGTCGGCAATGCGCCCGCCGGGGTGGGCGGGGTCCAAAAACACCAAGACAGTCATGTCTCGAGCCTAGTGCCCCGGCGCTCCGGACCCGGCAGGCACAGCCCGGGTCACCAGGGCCCTGCCGCGGCCACAGTACCATGAACCGGCGGGGGGCTCGATGCGGGCACCAGATAGGCTGTTGTCACCCGCGGCGCACCTGGCGCGCAATGAGGAGGCCCTGCTTGATCTGGACAGCGTTCAGCCTGCCTGCCGGACCCGCCTGGGTCTCGGCCCTGCTGCTGCTCGCGGACATGTGCATCCGCCTGGTGGTGCTGGGCATCATCCCCGGCAACCGCCGCCCCACCACAGCCATGGCCTGGCTGTTGTGCATCTTCTTCCTGCCCTACATTGGCCTGCTCCTGTTCCTGATGTTCGGCAACTTCCGCCTCTCCCGGCGGCGGCGTGAGAACCAGGCGGCCGTTAACCGCCGTGTCGTTGAAGGGACCCGGGACATCGCGAAGCAGGTGACCCCCTACGACGGGCCGTCCTGGATCAATTTGGCGGTGGAACTGAACCGGAACCTGGGGTTCTTCCCGGCGCTGGGTGCCAACTCGGTGGAATTGATCAAGGGATACCAGGAATCCCTGGAGGCCATGGCCGACGCCGTCAGCGAGGCCCGGGACTACGTCAACGCCGAGTTTTACATCATGAGTTCCGACGACAGCACGGACCGGCTGTTCCGTGAATTGGAGGCCGCGGCAGCGCGCGGAGTCCGCGTCCGGGTGCTCTTTGACCACATCGGTTCGTTGCGGGTCCCCGGCTACCGGGGCATGATCCGGCGGTTGAAGGCCAGCGAAATCCAGTGGCGGCGCATGCTGCCGCTGTTGCCCGTGAAGGGCCAGTGGCGCCGCCCGGACCTGCGCAACCACCGCAAGATCCTGGTGGTGGACGGCCGCATCGGGTTCACGGGCTCACAAAACGTGATTGAGCCCTCCTACCGCAAAAAACGCAACGCCAAGGTGGGGCGCAAATGGGTTGAGCTCATGGCCCGGCTCGAGGGGCCCATCGTGGGCACGCTCAATGTCATGTTCGCCACCGACTGGTCCAGCGAGACCGAGGAAAACCTGGAATCACAGCTGGCCACCCACCACTGGGACACGTTCGACGGCGGCGTCCTGTGCCAGGTGGTGCCCAGCGGTCCCGGCTTCGTCACGGAAAACAACCTGCGCCTGTTTAACACCCTGCTGTATTCGGCCGAGGAACGCATCACGATCTCCAGCCCCTATTTTGTCCCCGACGACTCCCTGCTGTACGCGATCACGACCGCCGCCCAGCGCGGCGTGCTCGTGGAATTGTTTGTCTCCGAGGTGGGGGACCAGTTCCTGGTCCACCATGCCCAGTGCTCCTATTACGAGGCCCTGCTCAAGGCGGGCGTGAAGATCTTTCTCTATCCGAAGCCGCTGGTGCTGCACGCCAAACACTTCACCGTCGACGCGGATGTGGCCGTGATCGGCTCCTCGAACATGGACATGCGCAGCTTTTCGCTGAACCTGGAAGTGTCCGTCATGATGATCGATGCGGACGTGGTGCAGGAAATGCACGCCGTCGAGGAAGAATACCGGGCGGTGTCCCGGGAACTGCGGCTGCACGAATGGCTGAACCGGCCCATCCTGGCCCGCTATGTGGACAACGTGGCCCGCCTGACGGCGACGCTGCAATAGCGGGTACGGTTCATGCACCGGTTTCGCCGCCGACAGGAACGTCGGGCTACCCCGGAAATTTCGAACCCAGCGTGGAGAGGACGCCGTAGGCCTTCGCCTGGATCTCCTGCCACTCGGCGTCGTCGTCGGAATCGGCCGTGATCGCGCCGCCGACGCCGAGTGAAAGCCGCGTGCCGGCGTCGCCGGTGTCCTGCAGGACCAGCGTGCGGATCGTGACGGACAGGTCCAGGGCCGCATTCAGGGAAAAATAGCCGATCCCGCCGGAGTAGATGCCGCGCGGGCCCGCTTCCAGGGCGTCGAGGATGGCCATGGTGCTGATCTTTGGCGCCCCCGTCATGGATCCGGCCGGGAACGCGGCGGCCAGTGCCTCCGCACGGGAACTGCCCGGAGCCAACTGGGCCTCGACGGTGCTGACCAATTGGTGCACGGTGGCGTAGCTTTCAATCTCACACAGCCGCGGCACGGCCACGGTTCCGGGCACGGCATGGTGGGAGAGATCGTTGCGCAGCAGGTCAACAATCATCACGTTTTCGGCCCGGTCTTTCCGCGAGGAGGCAAGGTCGGCCTTGAGTACGGCGTCGGTGGCGGGATCGGGGTCGCGCCGGCGGGTGCCCTTGATGGGTTCGGCGCGCATGAGCCCGTCCGCGTCAATGCGCAGAAACCGCTCCGGCGAGGTGCTGCAGACGGCCGTGCCACCGAAACGGAGGAACGCGGCGAAGGGCGCGGGGCTGCGGCTGCGCAGCGCACGGTAGCACTCCCACGCATCCATGCGGAACGGGGTGTGGGCCTCCAACTGCGTGGTGAGGCAGACCTCGTAGGAATTCCCCTCGCGGATCTCGTCGCGGGAGGCGGCAATCATGGCCTTGTACCGTGACTCCCCGTCGCGCAACGTGAAGACCGGCGACGGGAGCGCTGCCGGCAGCGTCTGCGGCACCATCTCCGGCAGTGCTGCCAGGACCCCGCGGACGTGGCGGGCCCACGCGGCGGCCTCGTCCCGGGACGCCGGGTGGTTGGCTTCGGCCAGGGTGAGCAGGTACAGGCACCGCTCCTGATGGTCAACGACGACGGCCCGGCCCGCGAACAGCAGTGCAGCCGACGGCGGCGCGGCCGGGCCAGGCGGCGCTGCCGCTGGTGCCGCCGCACCGCCGGTTTCACTTTTGAGGCCGTAGCCGAGCCAGCCCAGCCAGCCGAGCGTGAAGTCCCCCGGGTAGTGGACGGGCGCACGCACGGCCTTGCGCCCCCACACCGTGTCCAGCCAGCGGAAGAACGGGGCGCGGATCCGGGCGGTGACCTGCCCGGAGACCACCGTGGTGGTTCCACCGGCATGCATGGCGGTCAGGCCAAAGCTGCCGGAGGCGTCTGCCATGACGGAGAACCGCGAGCGGCCCGGCGCCGGAACGGTGCCCGGCTGGTCCGCGATGGAACTGTCCAGCCACACGGCATCCGCGGATTGGCCGTAAAGTGCGCCGAACAATGCGGGCCCCGGCGGGTAGGCGGCAACGCATTCGGCGGAGAATTCCAGCCCGCGTCGCCGGGCCAGTTCGGGCGCCAGCACCGGTTCCAGCGCCGGGATCCCGGCCAGCGCCGAAAGCACCCGTTCGGGCGCCCCTGCCACGCCATGCGTGCCGTCCACCACGATGTCCGCCGCCGCTGCGGTCTCCGCCGAGGTAAAAAGCAGTTCCTCCTGCGCGGCCCAGCGGTCCCAGAAAGGGGCATACGTCTGGCCGTCACGCTCCAGTGCCCGCCTCTTTCGCTGCCGGGCGGGAGCATCGACCCAAACCACCACATCCACCAGGTCCCGGGCCCGGCCGTGCGCCGCACCCACACCTTCGACCAGCACGACGTCGGCCGCAGCGGTGGTGCGGGAGGCGCCGTCGTTCCCGGCCTCCCAGTCCCAGGCCGTCCATTGGGCGGGCAGTCCGTGGGCCAGGGGCTCCAGAACGGAGCGAACATACCCTGCCACGCCGTCAGCCAGCCCATCCCAGCCGGGGTAGATGTCCTCGAGGTGGAACAGGGAGACGGTGCGGTGGCGGCGCAGCAGGGCAGCCAGTTCCAGGGCAACCGTGGTCTTGCCGGCCCCGGAGCGGCCGTCGACGGCGATGATCACCGGACGCCGTGCGTCAGCCACGCGTGGTGCCGCGGGCCGTGGCGTGCGCCAGAATGCCGGGGATGGCAGCTGAGATCATCGTCCAGCTGGCTTCAAAATCGGATATGTCGCCGTACCAGGGGTCGTAGATGCCTTGTTCGGCGGCGGGTGCTCCGGCCGCCAACGGATCGAAGGCGCGCATCAGGTGCACCTTTGCCGCAGCCTCCGGAGTGGGCGCAAGGGCGCACAGGGCGTCGAAGTGGTCAATGTCCAGGGCGAGGACGAGATCCCGCCCGGCAAACCACGCCGGATCAAAGGTGCGGGCCTCGTGCGGTGCCGGCAAGATGCCGTGGCGGGCCAACACATCCGCAGCGCGGGGATCCATCGGGTTCCCCGTTTCCCAATCGGAGGTTCCCGCCGAGTCCACCACAATGTCCAGCCCGGCGGCATCGGCGGCCCGGGCGAGCATGGCTTCGGCCATGGGGGAACGGCAGATGTTGCCCGTGCAAACAGTGATGATCCGGAAGGGAGTGATGATCCGGAAGGGATTGCTCATGGGGCCAGTCTATCCAGGCCCGGGCCGTCCGCTAGAACGGAGGGTGCCCGTGCTGTTGGACATACTTCCGGTACCAGGGCCAGCGGACGGCGCCAATGATGATCATCCACGTGCCCAGGCCCGCAGCGATCAGAAACAGCGGAATACCGGCTGCCAGGGCGCCGGAGCCGGCCGCCGCCGTGGCCACCAGTGCCACCACGCCCAGGGCAATGAACACGAGACCGTAGATGAGGGAACCGAGCGGAAACCGCAGTCCCGGCAGGCGGTAGGCCCCTCCCGTGCGGCGCCGGCTGATCCAGGGCATGGGTTCGCGCAACTTGGCCGCGTCCCTGGAGGACACCGGGCGGCGGCCAAATCCGTTGGTGCTCACTGCCCGGCCCCTGTTGTCGGAAGGGAGACCAGTTTCGCAAGGCCTGCCAGCAGGTCCTCCGTGTCGACACCGTCGGTCCGGTCTTGTTCCCCGGGCTTTTCCACGTGCGCCACGTCCCACAGCCCGCCACCGGATACACGGACGAAGAAGTGGTCCTTGGGCCCTGAGGCCGCTCGGGAGCCAAAATACATGGCGGACTCCGGGTGGCGGGCCACATTGCTGTCAATGACCTGCTTGAGCATCTGCGCATCGCTGGCCTGCGGATCCTTGACGACCATGAACCAGGTGCTCAGTGCGGCAGGCTGGAGGAAGACTGACACATCCCGGGACTGCACGTAAAGGGCCGCTTCCACCCCGGTTCCGTTGACCATGGCCACTTCCGTCCACCGCACGGCCGCGTTCAGGGCCTGGTTGAGGATGCGGGCGCCGCCGCGCAACTCCATGGCGCCGCCGTCGGCCACTATTTCCCCGCGGGCCAGCAGGCTCGAGGCTCCCAGGGCGGCAATCTGCGCCGTCAGGGCGTCCGGGCGAATTTGCAGGGCAGCGGCATTTTTTTCCCTGAGTCCGGGGGAGCCCTGGGAAATGATGTACGCGACTTCCGCGGCACCGTAGCCGGCAACCGCCGACGATGCGGATGCCGGGGCCCCAGCCGGGGCGGTGTTCGTCTCAGTCATGGTGTTCCTTCCCTGCACTTAATATCGAAAGTCATTGGCGCCGCGGACGGGTCAGAAAGGCCGGACGGGTCAGAAAGGCCACAGGTCATCGGCCACCTCCGCCACGCCGTGGCCGAAGTCGGAGGCGGCATCCCCGACGGCACCGGCGGCATCGCCAACAAATTCTACGGTGGTGTCCACGGCGTCGTGAACGAACGGAATGTGGTCATAGGCGAGCTGTCCCACGGCCATGGCGCCGGCCGCGGCGCCAAGGGCCAGGTCCGCGGGTGGCGGCGTGCAGAGCGCCGCGATGCCCAACCCCGTCATCACGCCATCGTACCCGGCACGGCCGTAGTCGCCGTTGGCGATGTCAGTGCCAACTGTCAGCACGCCCAGAACGGCGGCGGCCGGACCCAACACCTTGCCTGCGGTGGCGAGGGGCCCGGCCAGGGAGCCGATCCTCCCGGCCATGGCACCCTCACCCATGATCTGGCTGGCTCGCTGGGCGAGCGCGCCCCAGTTGCCGCCGGCGGCGAAGTCGTCCAGGACCCCGAATGCGCCGGCAAGCCGGGAAAACCGCAGGGCATCGTCGAGGGAGGCGAAACTTCCGGAGAGCCGGAGCATTCCGGCCAGGCCCAGCGCGTTGGTGCCGCCAACCAGGGCCGTGTACCACGTGCCGAGGGTTTCGCCGGTGCCGAGCAGGCCGCCGGTGAGCAGCCCCTCCAGAAGGCCGAGCCCGGGATTCCCGCCCGGGACGCCCGGGACGCCGGGATCCCCGCCCGGTCCGGCGACGGCGCTGGCCTGGTCCTGCTCCTCGGCGTTGCGCAGGAGCGTTGCAGCAGTCTGGTCGAAACACTTGTTCGCGGCCAGGATTTTGGGGCGGAGGAGGGTGTTCCACTCGCTGCGGAAGCGGTCCGCGTCCTGCCCGTTCCAGCCGCCGGGGCGGTTGACGCGCTGCGTCAGCGCGGCGGTGACGTGCGCGAGCTGCAAGGCGGCGTGGGAAAAGTCCTTGGCCAGCTCGCGCAGCTGCTGGGGGTCCGCGCCGAGCATGGTCTCATTCACCGAAGGGTCCTTCCCTCATTTTGCGTGCCGTGTCAGCCTCTACCCAAACATGTGCCGGGGCCGGTGCCAATGGGGAGCGCTGCCCATGCCGGCTACACCAGGGCCAGCAGGATCCCGACCCCGATGAAAAGGACCCCGAAAATCCGGTTCAGGGTCACCTGACCGCGCTCGCTGGTGGTCAGGTGTTTGAGTTGTTTGGCCCCGGCCGCGAAAATGAACCACATCACGATGATGTCGATGACCACCACGGTGGCGGTGAGGATGACGTATTGCGGCAGCAGGGGCCGTTCGGGGCGGATGAACTGGGGCATGAAGGCCAGGAAGAAGACGATGGCCTTGGGGTTGAGCAGGTTCACCCACAGCCCGCGGCGGAACATGGAGAAGCCGGGCTCGAAAATGGCGGGTGCACCGTCGGTGCCGGGTTTCTCGGCCTTGGCCAGCAGTTTCCGCACACCCAAATAGACCAGGTAGGCGGCGCCCACGTACCGGATCAGGTGGAATAGGAACGGGGAGCTGGAGACGATGAGGCCCACGCCGGCTGCCACGATGACCACGTGGACGACGAGGGCCAGCTGCTGGCCCAACACGCCCCAGAGGGAGCGCCGGAAGCCGGAGGTCAGGGCGTTGGACATGGTGTTGATGGCTCCCGCGCCGGGGGTGAGGCTGATCATGGCGCCGGCGCCGGCGAGGGCCAGCCACAAGGAAAATTGCACCAGCCAAGCCTACGGCCCGGCGCCGCCCTTGGCATGCAGCGCGTCCTGCGGGCGCGTACATGTCCTCATCCCGTGCCTGGCCTGGCCGCCCCGCTGCGGATGGCGCGCTCCATCCCGCGGTCCGGGACCAGCCAAATGGCGGCCACGCAGACGTAGGCGGCCAGCCCGAAGACGGGTGAAACAAATGTCAGGGCACAGCCGGCCACGTAAATGGCGGGGGAGATGCGGGCCTTGACGTTTTTGCCGAGCGCCCCGGCCAGGGGCCCGCCCGGCCCCTGCTGGCGGAGGAACCCTGTTTGCAGAATCGCGTAGGCAACGGCGGCCAAAAGCAGGTTCACGCCGTAGGTGAAAACCGGCACCACGGCGAATCCGGATTCGTCCATCCACCGGGTCATGAACGGCACCAGCGACAGCCAAAACAGCAGGTGCAGGTTGGCCCACAGGATGCCGCCGGTCACCTCATTGGCCAGCTTGATCATGTGGTGGTGGTTGTTCCAGTAGATGCCGATGAAGATGAAGCTGAGCAGGTAGCTCAGCAATGAGGGAAAGATGCCCACCAGGCCCGCCAAGTCTGCGGTCTCCGGGGTCTTGAATTCCAGCACCATGATGGTGATGATGATCGCCAGGACGCCGTCGCTGAGCGCCTCCAACCTATTCTTGTCCATCGATGCTCCTTGCGGCTCCGGGTCCGGCCGGTTTGCCGCGCTATTTCCGGGCGATGACCTCGCCGTTGGGCATCAGGAACCATCCATCCCCGGACGCGCCCCAGCGCCGCCAGCCCGACGCGATCCGCGCCAGCCCTGCGGCGTTGGCCATTCCGTAGGCCATGGCCTGGTCCGCCAACGCCGACTTCTCCACCCGGTCCGCCCAGACGCCGGAGAGCCAGGCACGCTGGTCCGCCGAGGCATAGAGCCAATTGGCCGACGACGGCGTCACCTCCGTCAGGCCTGCGGCCTGCACCCAGCCGACCAGGCGGCGCCCGGCGTCGGGCTCGGCGTTGTTGTGCCGGGCCACCCGCTGGTAAAGGTCCATCCATTCGTCGAGTTCGGGCAGCTCGGGGTACCAAAACATGCCGTGGAAGTCCGCGTCCCGCACCGCCACGATCCCGCCTGGCCTGGCCACCCGGCGCATCTCGCGCAGTGCCTCCACGGGGTCGGTCAAATGCTGAAGCACCTGGTGGGCGTGCACCACGTCGAAGGTGTCGTCCGGAAATTCCAGGTCGTAGATGTCGCCGGTGTCGAAGCTGAGGTTGGCCAGGTGCTGCTTGGCGGCCAGCGCCGTGGCGGCGGCCACCACCGACGGCGAACGGTCCAGCCCCAGCACCTCCCCGGGTGCCACCAGCCGGGCAAAGTCCGCGGTGATGGTGCCCGGCCCGGAACCGACATCCAGCACCCGCAATCCGTGCGTGAGGTGCGGGACCAGGTAGGCGGCCGAGTCCGACGCCGTCCGCGACGCGTGCGACCGCAGCACGCTTTCGTGGTGGCCGTGGGTGTAAACGTCCCCGGAGTCACTGCCGGCTTGAGCATCCATAAAAGGAGCCTACGCCCGCCGCAATCCTGGGACCAGAGAAACCCGGGACCAGGGCAGTCCGCCACGCGGAAACCCGGGCCGGGCCCCGCCATTCATGTCCGGTGACTTATGTTCCGCGCCGTCCGTGTCCGCCCACAGTGAAAGTTGAGCCAATGACACTCAACTTTATTTGACAGTGACGCGTCGCTGAGTAAAGTTGAGTCCAGAACGCTCAAACCCGCTGCTTGGGCGAACCCGGCCACCCCACGGGGGCCGGAATTGTTGAGGCAGCGGCCCATGAAAGGAAAACCACTTATGTCCCGTGCCGTAGGTATTGACCTCGGAACCACCAACTCTGTTGTATCCGTCCTCGAAGGTGGCGAGCCCACCGTCATTGCCAATGCCGAAGGCGGCCGCACCACCCCCTCCGTTGTTGCCTTCGCCAAGAACGGCGACGTGCTGGTCGGGGAAATCGCCAAGCGCCAGGCCGTCAACAACATCGACCGCACCATCGCCTCCGTCAAGCGCCACATGGGCACCGACTGGAGCAAGGCCATCGATGACAAGAAGTACACGCCGCAGGAAATCTCCGCCCGCATCCTGATGAAGCTGAAGAACGACGCCGAAGCATACCTGGGCGAAAAGGTCACCGACGCCGTGGTCACCGTCCCGGCCTACTTCAACGACGCCGAGCGCCAGGCCACGAAGGAGGCAGGCGAAATTGCCGGCCTGAACGTGCTGCGCATTGTCAACGAGCCCACCGCGGCCGCCCTCGCGTACGGCCTGGACAAGGGCAAGGAGGACGAGCTCATCCTCGTCTTCGACCTCGGCGGCGGAACGTTTGACGTCTCCCTGCTGGAAGTTGGCAAGGACGAGGACGAGTTCTCCACCATCCAGGTTCGTGCCACCTACGGCGACAACCGCCTCGGCGGCGACGACTGGGACCAGCGCGTCGTTGACTGGCTGCTGAACCAGCTCAAGGTCAAGGGCATCGACCTGTCCAAGGACAAGATCGCCCTGCAGCGCCTGAAGGAAGCCGCCGAACAGGCCAAGAAGGAACTTTCCTCCTCGACCAGCACCAACATCTCCCTCCAGTACCTCTCCGTCACCCCCGACGGCCCGGTGCACCTGGATGAGCAGCTGACCCGCGCCAAGTTCCAGGACCTGACCAAGGACCTGCTCGAGCGCACGAAGAAGCCGTTCAACGACGTCATCAAGGAAGCCAACATCAAGGTCTCCGACATCGACCACATCGTGCTCGTCGGCGGCTCCACCCGCATGCCCGCCGTCGTTGACCTGGTCAAGCAGCTTGCCGGCGGCAAGGAGCCGAACAAGGGCGTCAACCCGGACGAGGTCGTGGCCGTTGGTGCAGCGCTGCAGGCCGGCGTGCTGAAGGGTGAACGCAAGGACGTTCTCCTCATTGACGTCACCCCCCTGTCCCTGGGCATTGAGACCAAGGGCGGTGTCATGACGAACCTGATCGAGCGCAACACGGCCATTCCGACCAAGCGCAGCGAGACCTTCACGACGGCGGATGACAACCAGCCGTCCGTGGCCATCCAGGTCTTCCAGGGCGAGCGCCAATTCACCCGCGACAACAAGCCGCTGGGCACGTTCGAGCTGACCGGCATCGCCCCGGCCCCGCGTGGCGTCCCGCAGGTGGAGGTCACCTTCGACATCGACGCCAACGGCATTGTCCACGTCTCCGCCAAGGACAAGGGCACCGGCGTGGAGCAGTCCATGACCATCACGGGCGGCTCCTCCCTGTCCAAGGACGACATCGAGCGCATGGTCCGCGAGGCTGAGGAGCACGCTGCAGAGGACAAGGCGCGCCGCGAGACGGCCGACCTGCGCAACTCCGCCGAGCAGTTGCACTACTCGGTGGACAAGATTCTCGCCGACAACGACGACAAGCTGCCCGCGGACGTCAAGGACACGGTCAAGGCTGATGTCACTGAGCTGAAGACGGCCCTGGCCGGCGATGACGACGCGGCCGTGAAGACGGCGTTTGAGAAGCTGCAGGCTTCGCAGTCCAAGCTGGGTGAGGCAATCTACGCCGCTGCCCAGTCCGAAGGAGCGACGGCCGACGCCGGGGCTTCCGACGGCGCCTCCGACGGTGCTGCCTCCGAAGGCGGTGCCGACGAGGACATCGTTGACGCCGAAATCGTTGACGAAGAAGCAGACGAGAAGAAGTAGCCGTGTCTGAATCCGTAAACCCCGAAGAGGTACCGGAAGAGGGAACCCCGGAAGGCACAGCGTCAGAACGCGACGCGCTCTCACAAGCGGAGGAGATTCTCAACGGCGTTGAGGTCCCTGCGGAGGAATCCGTGGCCCAAGGCGCAGGCGAAGACGCTGCGGAGCTGAAGAATGACCTGCTCCGACTGCAGGCGGAGTACGTCAACTACCGAAAGCGCGTTGAGCGCGACCGGGCGGTTGCCGGCCAGATGGCCGTGATCGGCGTGCTCAATGCGCTGCTGCCCGTGCTTGACGACATCGACGCCGGCCGCACGCACGGAGACATCGTTGACGGTCCGTTTGCCGCCATCGCGGCCAAGCTGGAGACGACCTTGGAAACGTACGGCCTGGAACGGATTCACGCCACCGGCGTCCCGTTCGACCCGACCGTGCACGAGGCCCTGATCCAGCAGCCCAGTGCCGACGTTGAGGTCGACACCGTCAGCCAGGTGCTGCGCAACGGCTACAAGTCGGGCGAACGCATCCTGCGCGCCGCGCAGGTTGTTGTTTCCGTCCCGGAATAGCAGTTTGCTTCCGTTGGCCGTGCCTGCCAGCCCCGGGGTCGGCAGGCACGGCCAACGGACAACCGTGTTAACTTTCAATTTTTAGAGAAGGAGGCGTCTTGGCAAGTCAGGACTGGGTCGAAAAGGACTTTTACAAGATTCTTGGGGTGGCCAAAGATGCGTCGGACGCCGACATCAAAAAGGCCTACCGTAAGCTTGCCCGCAAGTACCATCCGGACACCAACCCGGGTGATGCCAAGGCCGAAAAGACTTTCAAGGACATCTCCGAAGCGTATTCCGTGCTCTCCGACAAGGAAGACCGCGAACAGTACGACGCCATCCGGGCCATGGGCGGGGGAGCCCGTTTCAGTGCCGGAGGCGCCGCCGGGCACGGTGGCCCCGCCGGCTTTGAGGATGTGTTCGGCGACCTTTTTGGCGGCGGACGCGGCGGCGCCCGCCGAGGTTCGCCCGGCTTCAGCGGATCCGGGCTGCCCCCTGAATTTGCCGACCTCTTTGGAAATGGCGGGTTTGGCGGCTACCAGCCCACACCCACCAAGGGCGCTGACAGGACAGCGACCACGAGCATCTCCTTCGGCGGCTCCATCAAAGGCACCAAGATTGGCCTGCGCGAACCGAATGGCGAGGTCATTGACGTGCGCATTCCGGCCGGCATCAAGGATGGTCAAAAGGTCCGGGTCAAGGGCAAGGGCCAGTCGGGCGCAGCCGGTCCGGGAGACCTCATGGTCACCGTCAACGTCAAGGCACATGACTTCTTCCACCGCGACGGCAACAACATCCGCATCCACGTGCCGGTGACCTTCCCCGAAGCCGCGCTGGGGGCCGACATCAGCGTCCCGACGCTGACCGGTGATTCCGTCCGGGTGCGGGTTCCCGCTGGTACGCCGTCCGGGCGCACCCTGCGGGTCAAGGGTGCCGGGGTGAAAACCTCCAAGGCCACCGGCGACCTCCTGGTCACCATAGACGTCTCGGTCCCGCAGAAGCTGAGCAAGGAGGCGCAGGAGGCCGTGCAGGCATTTGCCTCCGCCACGGCGGACGGCAACCCGCGGGCATCATTGAAGGACAAGGCAAGGCTGTAGGGACCGCCGGCGGACGGTTCCAGGAAGGAGATCACCATGAACGTTGACCCCCATGCACCCATCTTTGTGATCTCCGTGGCGGCCGAACTGGCTGACATGCACCCGCAAACCCTGCGCCAGTACGACCGCCTGGGCATTGTCAAGCCAAGCAGGGCCCCCGGCCGGTCACGGCGGTACTCTCAGCAGGACGTTGAAATGCTCCGTGAGGTCCAGCGGCTGTCCCAGGAGGGTGTGTCGCTGGAGGGGATCCGGCGGATCATGCAGCTGGAAAATCAGGTGCAGGCACTCCGGGCGAAGGTGCTGGAGTTGAGCGGGGAACTTGAAGCGGTCACGGCGGAGATCCAGTCGCGTCCGCCGCGGCCCAATGGCCGCGTGTTTGCCGCCGGCCTCTCCGGCGGGGACATCGTGGCCCTGGCCCGCGGCCAGCGCCCGCGCGCCCGCAGCCAGGCCGTCGTTATCTGGCGCCCCCAGCGCTGACCCTGCTCAGTCGCTGAACAGCCCCGCCAGGTCGGTGGCGGTCAGGGCTCCGCCGGCCAGGGAGTCCCCGCTCATGACATCGGAGAACAGCTGGGACTTTTTGGCCTTCAGAGCCATCACCTTTTCCTCGATCGTGTCCTTGGCGACCAGCCGGTACACCATCACGTTCTTCTTTTGGCCGATCCGGTGTGTGCGGTCCACGGCCTGGGCTTCCGAGGCCGGGTTCCACCACGGGTCCAAAATGAACACGTAGTCGGCCTCAGTCAGGTTCAGCCCGAAACCGCCGGCCTTGAGACTGATCAGGAACAGCGGCGCCGTCCCGTTCTTGAATTCATCGACCACGGCGGCCCTGTTTCTGGTGGAGCCGTCCAAATAGGTGAAAGGGATTTCCTCGGCGGTGAGGCGCTCGCGCACCTTGCCCAGGAAGCCGGTGAACTGGCTGAAAATCAGGGCCCGGTGGCCTTCCTTCACCACGTCCTCCAGCTGTTCGAACAATACATCCAGCTTGGAGGAGCGCACACCTGTCTGGCCCTCGTCCACGAGGGACACATCGAGGCTGAGCTGGCGCAGCAGGGTCAACGACTGGAAGATGGTGAAGCGGTTCTTGTTCACGTCCTCCAACAGGCCCAGGATCTTGGCCCGCTCACGCTGCAGGTGGGTCTGGTACACCTTCTGGTGGCGGGCGTTCAGCTCCACTTCCAGGATTTGTTCCTGCTTGGCGGGCAGGTCCTTGATGACTTGTTCCTTGGTGCGCCGGAGCATCAGCGGCTTCACCCTGGCGCGCAGCTTGCCCAGCAGCTTGGCGTTGCCGTCCTTTTCGATGGGCCGCTGGTAAAACTCGGCGAAGCGCTTCGGGCTGGGGAACAGGCCAGGGGCCACAATGGACAGCAGCGTCCACAGCTCCATCAGGTTGTTTTCCAGCGGCGTTCCGGTCACGGCCAGCTTAAACGGTGCATTCAGCTTCCGGGCGCACTGGTAGGCCTTGGACTGGTGGTTCTTCACGAACTGGGCCTCGTCCAGGATCAGCCCCGCAAACCCCTGCCTGCCGTATTCGGCAAAGTCGATGCGGAACAGCGCATAGGAGGTGATGACGATGTCCGCGCCGGCGAAGAACGCGGCGGAATCCACCCCGCTCTTGGCAAAGGTCTCCGAAACCGTGACCACTTTGAGCCCCGGAGCGAACTTGACGCTTTCACTGGCCCAGTTGCCCACCACCGACGTCGGGGCCACCACCAGGAACGGCAGGTCGTTCCCGGCGGATTCCTTGACCTGGGTGATCAGGGCCAGGGTCTGCACGGTCTTGCCCAGGCCCATGTCGTCCGCCAGCACCCCGCCCAACCCGTGCGTGTAAAGGAAGTTCAGCCAGTTGAAGCCCTCCCCCTGGTAGGGGCGCAGGGTGGCGTTCAGCGTGGGCGGAGTGGGCAGTGGCTCCGCCGGTCCGCCGTCGAGCAGGCCGGACACCGACCTGCGCCACGCCTCCGCCTGCTCGTCCACGATGCCCAGCTGGGCCAGCTCGTCCCACAGCCCGGCCTGGAAGCGGCTGATCCGCAGCTCGCCATCCTTGAAGTCGTTCATGCCGCGCGCCTCGTCGATGAGGGCCCGCAGCTCGTGCAGTTCCGGGCGGTCCAGGGAGAAGTAGGCGCCGCTGGGCAGCAGCATCCGGCTCGACCCGGCGGCCAGCGCCGAAAAGACCGCGGCAAAGGAGACGAACTGCCCTTCCACCGTGATCACAATGCCCAAATCGAACCAGTCGCGTTCGTCCGTGGCGTGCGTGGAAATCTTCACGATCGGCGCCTCGGTGACTTCACGGTAGCTGGCAATGTCTCCGCTGGTCTCGACCGTAACGCCGGACACCTCGCGCAGCTTCGGCAGGACGGTTTCGGTGAACGCCATGGTGTCCAGCCCGGCCAGTGTGGCTGAGCCTGCCAGCCGTGGCTCGCCCCAGGCGCTGTTCGCGGCCACGCCCATGGCGGTGACGTCCTGCCACGGCTGGCCCACGCTTTTGATGATGCGTTCCTCGGCGCCGGCGTCGCGCACAGCGGATTCTCCCGGTTCCGGCCACAACGGGCGCGAATTCACGCGGTTGCCCACCTGGTAATGCCACTCCCAGTGCAGCCGCAGGGTGTGGTCGTCGCCGTAGGCGGCCAGCAGGGACAGCTCCGGTTCCACGTAGGCCGGCAGTTCCACCGACTGGTCCGCGGAGACCACGGGGGCCGACTGCTTCAGTTGCGGGTAGAACTGGGTCAGGAACTTCTCCTCACCGTCCGCCGGCACGTGGACCGCCTCCTTGCGGAGGGCAAACTCCAGCATCTGCGCCGACGTCCCCGCGGACAGGGGGGCCAGGGTGATGGCTCCGCGGACGACGGCGTTTCTCCCCGACGTGCCGCTGCCCACGTTGGGCAGGGTGTCCGCCTGCTCGCTGAAGAACAAGCCATGGATGGGGCTGCCGATGGTGCCCACGATGTCCTCGGCGACGGCGTCCCCGCCCACCTCAATCAGCGGACCGACGTCGATCCCGCCGGCTGCGGCCCGGGAGACGTCCAGCACCACCTCGGCGTCGTCGGAGGCGATCCGTACGGGGTCCCCGGTGCCGGCCTGGACCAGGGCCACGCCATGCTTGCCGGCATTGGCCAGCAACTGCCACAGGTTGCGTCCGGCGAAGTCGTTGATGGCCAGCCACGACGCGGCGCTGTTGTGGCTGTACTGCCGGGGGCTGTGCGAGGTCAGGAACTCGCTCAGCCATTCCAGTTGCGCGGGATCGTGCTGCCGGCCGTAACTCAGGTAGCCCAGCGTGGTCCAGCTCACACCGGTCTTGACCCACTTGCCGCGGGTGCCCATGACGACGGGACGGACGTTGAGAATGGGTGCGGAGGCCACCTTTCCCCCGCTGCCCCGGTAGGAAAAGCGCGGGGGTGGCAGTTGAAGTTCAAATTGCAGGCCCAATGCCGGAGTGTCGGAGGCCGGGGCGTGTGTGGCGGGCGGCAGCAGTTCCGTCAGCGACGCCTCCCAGTCGGGGGTCCCGCCGCCTGCCGCGGGCCCGGCAGCCGCGTTCCCCGCGAGTGTTTGCCGGCCGCCCTTGGCGTTGGCCAGCAGGGTTTCCAGGTAGGTCGGTTCGTGGCTGGTTTCTTCCGGGACAAAGAAGTCCTGGAAGTTGGGGTCGGACTCGGCCGCTGCGATCAACGCCACGACGTGCTTGCAGTTCTGTCGGACGGGGCAGTTGCAGATGCCCACCCGGCAGGCCACCACGCCGTCGTGCTCACGGACCAGCTTTGCGGTGGAGCGGTAGGGGGCGGTGCCTGTGACCCGTCCCGACAGCAGCCCGGTGGCCGGCTCCAGCGTGATGTCCAGGACCCGGCCGTCGCCGGCATAGGCACGCCCGGCGGCGATGGAATTTTCGGTGAACTCGGCGATCCGCGTCAGCAGGCGCGACTCGGCAGAGGGATGCGTCACAACAGGAATCTTCCTAGCGGGTTTGTGCGGCCCCAAGCGGGGAACCACATCTAACCAATCTTAGGCGGGTTTGGCCGATGGTTTCACCCCCGTGGTTCCGTCCGCCTAAGATTGGGGCGCCGGCGCGCCCTGCCGGGACGGGGTCTTGACGAACGCCAAGGTAAAGATGAGCGCCACGAGGGCCGTCGCGACCAGCAGGGACAGCCCGATCGCATACTTGTAGTTCGCTGCCTCCGGGTTGTACGTCATGCCCATGATGAGCGGAGGGAAATAGCCGCCCAAGCCGCCCGCGGCACTGACAATGCCGCTCACGCTGCCGACCTTGTCGGAGGGGGCGAGCGCACCCACCCAGGCGAACACCCCACCCGTGCCCAGTCCCAAGGCTGCGGCCATGGCCAGAAATACGGGGCCGGCCTGTACGTCCCCGGCGGGTTCCAGGGCAACCAGCCAGCCCAGCACGGCGACGCCGGCCAGCGAGACGAGCACCACTGGCTTGGAGCCGATCTTGTCCGCCAGCACGCCGCCTATGGGGCGGGCAATCACGGCGGCCAGGGCAAAGCCGGCCGTGCGGGCCCCGGCATCCGTGGGGGAAAAGGCGTAGACGTCGCGCAGGTATGTGGGCAGGTAGGTGGCAAAGGAGACAAACCCGCCGAACACCACCGCATATAAAAAGCACATCTTCCAGGTCACGGCCAGTTTGGCGGAGTCCAGCAGTTCCGGCAGGACCGGCTCCTCGCTGGGCCGCCAGCCGGGCGCGTTCTTCATGAAGAACCACACCAGCACGGCCATGACGGCCAGCAGGCCGGCAACGAGGATGTGCGTGGGCACGTAGCCGATCGACTTCACCAGGCGCGGGTTCAGGAATGCCGCCAGGGCGGTGCCGACCATGCCGGCACCGAAAATGCCGGTGGCAAAGCCGCGCCGGGCCGGCGGATACCAGGCGCTGACAAACGGGATGCCGACGGCAAACACCGTTCCGGCAACGCCCAGCAGGAACCCGGCCACCAACACCAGGACAAAGGAGTTCAGCGAGCCGCCGAGGGCAACCAGCAGGACCGGGGGGATGCTGGCCAGGAGCACAAAGGTAAACAGTGCCCGCCCGCCGAACCTGTCCGTCATGGTGCCGACAACGACGCGGCCCAGTGAACCGACGAAGATGGGCATGGCCACCAGGATGCCCATGGTCCCTGCGGACAGGTCCATGCTCTTGGCATAGTGCGTGCTCAACGTCGCAACGACGTTCCAGGCCCAAAAGCCGACCACGGAGGCGGTGGTGGCCAGTACCAGGTTCAGGGCCTGGCCCTTCGGGGCCGGGATGGAGGGGGAGGCCTTGGCTTGTGTCATGGTGTCTCTCTTAGGGACTGGTGATGTGGTGGAAGCAGGACCAGTCAGCGTTGCCGGGTGTCACGGTCGTGCGTGCCCACCTCGGACCAGCCGGCCCGGTTCGGGACGCTGGCGCCCTTGTCCCTGGACCGGTAGACGATGTACGGGCGGAACAGGTAGTGCAGCGGGGCCGTGAAGGCATGCACCAGTCGGGTGAACGGCCAGATGGTGAACAGCAGCATCCCCACCAGGGTGTGGATGTGGAAGGACAACGGTGCCGCGGCCATCGACGCCACGTCGGGCTGGAAGATGAACAGCGATCGGAACCAGGGCGAGACGGTGTCGCGGTATGTGAGGCCGTGCTCGTCAAAGAACACGCTGGCCAGCGTGGTCCACAGGCCAAAGACAATGGCGGCCACCAGGACCACATACATGAGCTTGTCGTTGTTGGTGGTGGCCATGAACACCGGGCCCGTCTTGCGGCGTCGGTAGATCAGGATCAGAATGCCGCCCAGCGTGCCAATCCCGGCAATGCTGCCCACAAACAAGGCATTGAAGTGGTACAGGTCCTCGCTCATGCCCACGGCCTCGGTCCACGACTTGGGGATGATCAGGCCGAAGACGTGACCGGCAATCACCGCCAGCAGCCCAAAGTGGAAAATGGGTGAGCCAATGCGCAGCAGCCTGGACTCGTACAGTTGGGAAGATCGGGTGGTCCAGCCGAACTGGTCGTATTTGTAACGCCAGATGAGCCCTCCCACCAAGACCACGATCATGATGTATGGCAGCACGCCCCACAAGACAATGTCCACGGTCAGGCCCCTTTCATGGGCAGCAGTCGGGGATCGTAGGGATCCAGTCCCACGGATTCGGTGGGCGGACCGTAACCTGCCATCCGCATGACGGCTTGTTCATCTGCCGGGGAAACCCCGGGCAGGGTGTTGCAAATGGCTTGGAGGATCTGGGCGTGTGCCAAATTATCCCGCAGCAGACCGAATTTGATCAGCTCAAGGCTGGGCCGGTACTGCTGCAACAAGTGCTTGCCCGCGGCCAGGTCAACGGTGGCTGCATACTCCAGCACCATGGGCAAAAAGTCGGGCAGTTCCCCGCGCGTATTCACGAGGGTGTCAGAGCCGCGGTACACCTTCTTGAAGGCGCCCAGCACCTCGCCGCGGCGGCGGGTGTCGCCGTCGGTCCAGTAGGAAAGGTGCAGGGCGTGGCGCTTGCCCAGGTCGAACTCTTCGACGTACTGGCCCTGCAGCTCCATCAGGTCCCTGCCTTCCAAGGCGGCAAGCACTGTGGCGAACGGGGCCGTTGCCCCGGGGAACTCGCCGAGGGCCGCCCGCATCAGCGGCACCCTGGAGACCAGTTCGGCATCGGGGTAGGACAGGCACCACGCCGCCGCCAGGAACGTCACCTGGTCCTTGCGGCTCATGAACCGCCACCACCGTCCAGCGCATCCTCGCGATCATCGCGGGGCGGCTCGGTGGGGTGATGCTGTGGGAACAGGCCTGGCGGTGCGCCGTTGCCGTCCCAGTTGAGCAGGTTCACCCGGCCGCGCAGGGTGTCCGCGCCGGCGACGGAATCTGAGGTCTGCCGGTCCTTGAGCGCGTTGAAGGTTTCCACGGCCACGGGTGTGGGGCGGCCGCTGGCCTCGCCGAAGGGGGAGTCCCCCATGGCACCCATGCCGGGCCCGCCGTCGAAGTCCAGGGAGCAGCCCATTTCCTCCAGGTCGTGGGCCTGTTCGGCGTGGGCCTTGGGGATCACGTAGCGCTCACTGTATTTGGCAATCGCCATGAGCCGGTACATTTCATACATGGTGGACCCCTCCATCCCCACGGAGGCGGGGATCGACTCGTCCGGATCGTTGCCCAGGGAGATGCCGCGCATATAGGCACGCATGGCGGCCAGCTTGCGCAGCACTTCGGTGACACGTTCGGTGTCCCCGGCGGTGAAAAGCTCCGCCAGGTATTCCACCGGGATGCGCAACGCGTCAATGGCGCCGAACAATACGTCCGCGTCCTCGGCGTCGTGCCCCTGATCGCGCAGGAGGTCGACCACGGGGGACAGCGGCGGGATATACCAGACCATGGGCATGGTGCGGTATTCCGGGTGCAACGGCAGGGCCAGCTTGTACACCTTGGTCAGCGCATACACCGGCGACTTCTGGGCCGCCTCGATCCAGTCTTCGGCGATGCCCTGCTCATGGGCTGCAGCAATGACGGCGGGGTCGTTGGGGTCCAGCAGCACATCCATCTGGGACTGGTACAAATCCTGCGGGTCCGTGACGGAGGCAGCGGCGGTGACGGCGTCGGCGTCGTACAGGAAAAGACCCAGGTACCGCAGCCGGCCCACACACGTTTCCGAGCAGACCGTGGGCAGGCCCACCTCGATGCGCGGGTAGCAGAACGTGCACTTCTCCGCCTTGCCGGTCTTGTGGTTGAAGTAGATCTTCTTGTACGGGCAACCGGTCATGCACTGGCGCCAGCCGCGGCACCGGTCCTGGTCCACCAGGACGATGCCGTCCTCCACGCGCTTGTAAATGGCGCCGGACGGGCAGGAGGCCATGCAGGAGGGGTTGAGACAGTGCTCGCAAATGCGCGGCAGGTAGAACATGAACGTCTGCTCAAACTCAAACTTGATCGCATCCTCGGACTCGCGGCGCACCTTCTCCACGATCGGGTCCAGGTGGCCCATTTGCTCGGTTCCGCCCAGGTCGTCGTCCCAGTTGGCGCTCCAGGTGATTTTCGTGTCCTTGCCGGTGATCAGGGACTTGGGCCGGGCCACCGGAAAGTCGTCGCCCAGGGGGGCGTCAACGAGGGTCTTGTAGTCGTACGTCCAGGGTTCGTAGTAGTCCTTGAGCTCGGGTTGGATGGGGTTGGCGAAGAGGCCGAACAGCTTCTTCACGCGCCCGCCGGCCTTGAGCTTGAGGTGGCCGCGCTTGTTCAGCTCCCAGCCACCCTTCCACTTTTCCTGGTCCTCATAGCGGCGGGGGTAACCCTGCCCGGGACGGGTCTCGACATTGTTGAACCAGACGTATTCCACGCCTGCCCGGTTGGTCCACGCCTGCTTGCACGTGACGGAGCACGTGTGGCAGCCAATGCACTTGTCCAAGTTCATGACCATGCCCATTTGAGCCATAACACGCATTAGTACTGCACCTCGACGGATGGTGGAAACGTTGTCCCGCTGGTTTCCCGTGGGGCCAAGGTAGTTGAACGCGTACGTCAGCTGCCCGTAGGCGCCAATCAGGTGCGAGGGTTTCACCAGCAACCTGGTCAGCGAGTTGTGGATGCCGCCGCGGCGGCCGGTGGCCTCGGACTTGGGCACATCAATGGTGCGTTCCTGCGCGTGGTAGACGTAGACAACGCCCTCGGGCATGCGGTGGCTGACCACGGCCCGGGCCACGAACACGCCGTTCATGTTCACGGCCTCCACCCAGTCGTTGTCCAGGACCTGGATGGACTTGGCGTCCTGCGGGCTCATCCACACGGTGGGGCCGCCGCGGGAAAGCGAAAGCATGAGCAGGTTGTCCTGGTACTCGGAGTGGATGGACCATTTGGAGTGGGGGGTCAGGTAGCGGACCACCACCTCCTTTTCCCCGTTGGGGCCGAACTTCGGCTCCCCAAACAAACGCTGCATGTCCAGCGGCGGGCGGTAGATCGGCAGCGCCTCGCCAATGTCGATCATCCAGTCGTGGTCCAGGAAGAAGTGCATGCGCCCGGTCAGCGTGTGGAAAGGCTTGAGCCGTTCGATGTTCTGGGTGAACGGCGAATACCGCCGCCCCCCGGTCTCCGAACCGGACCATTCCGGGGACGTGATGACCGGCACCGGACCGGCCTGGGTCATGGCGAAGGAAATGATCTTTTCCTCGGACCCTTCGGCCAGGTCCGCCAGCTTCACCCCCGTGCGCTTCTCCAATTCCTTGAATCCTGCCACGGCCAGCTGGCCGTTGCAGGTGCCGGAGAACGTCAGGATGGCCTCGGCCATTTTTGCGTCCGTGTCGATGGCCGGGCGGCCGTGGGCGTAGCCGCCCATCATGACGCCGTTCGCCTGGGCCAGGTGGTCAAGTGCCTTGTCCAGCTTGTAGTTGACGTCCTTGACGGTGAAGCCGAGCTTGTCGGCCAGGGGACCGACGGCGGCCAGCTTGTGCGCGATGGCCGTGTAGTCCCGCTCCACCACCGTGAAATTGGGCATGTTCGCCCCCGGCACCCCGTCGATCCCGTCCTCGCGCCAGTCGCGGACCACCCCGCCTGGCTGGGCAATCTGGCCCACGGTGTCGTGGATCATGGGGACCGTCACCAGGTCCTTGCGGGTGCCCAGGTGCCCTGCCGCCTGACGGGAGAATTCCTCCGCCAGCAGGTGGAACATTTCAAAGTCCGTCTTGGTCTCCCACGGCGGGTCGATAGCCGGGGTGAAGGCGTGCACAAACGGGTGCATGTCGGTGGAGGAGAGGTCGTGCTTCTCATACCAGGTGGCGGCCGGGAAGACGACGTCGGAGAGCAGGGTGGTGCTGGTCATGCGGAAGTCCGCGGACATCAGGAAGTCCAGCTTCCCCTCGGGGCCCTTCTCGTGCCATTTCACGTCCCGCGGCTTCAGGGACGCCTCGCTGTCCTGGCCCATGACGTTGTTATGGGTGCCCAGCAGGTTGCGCAGGAAGTACTCGTTGCCCTTGGCCGAGGACCCGAAGAGGTTCGAGCGCCACAGGATGAGAGTGCGCGGCCAGTTTTCGGGGGCGTCGATGTCTTCGATGGCCGGATTCAGGGTCCGGTTCTTCAGGGACCGGGCCACCCACGTCTTCTCATCCGGAGCCTCGCCGGCCGCGACGGCGGCCACCGCAGCATCCGCGATGTCCAGCGGGTTCGCATCGAAGTAGGGGTAGAACGGCATCCAGCCCAACCGGGCTGACTGGGCCAGCGCGTCGGCGGTGTGCATGCCGTCCAGGGCACCCGTGGACAGGGGGGATTTGAGTGCGTCGGCGGAGTAACCGTCCTGGCGCCACTGGTCGGTGTGCATGTACCAGTAGCCGGTGCCGATCATGGTCCGCGGCGGCCGCGACCAGTCCAGCGCGTTGGCCAGGGACACCCAGCCGGTGAGCGGACGTGTCTTTTCCTGGCCCACGTAGTGGGCCCAGCCGCCGCCGTTGCGGCCCATGCAGCCGGTCAGCATCACCAGGGCCAGCACGGCCCGGTACGTGGTGTCGCCGTGGAACCACTGGCAGATGCCGGCGCCCATGATGATCATGGACCGCCCCTTGGACTGCTCGGCGTTGCGGGCAAATTCGCGGGCCACACGGATGCAGGCCTGCGCCGGGACGGAGGTGATCTCCTCCTGCCAGGCAGGGGTGTAAGGGGTGCCGGCGTCGTTGTAGTCCTTCGCCCAGTCTCCGGGCAGGCCGTCGCGGCCCACCCCGTACTGGGCCAGCATGAGGTCATAGACAGTGGTGACCAGGTGCCCGTCCACCACGGTGGTGGGCACGCCGCGGCGCAGCACGGAGCCGGCACCCTGCGGGTCCTCAAAGCAGGGCAGCAGGATTTCCGCCGACTCGGTGGAGATTTCCTGCAGGCTCAGGGCCGGGTCGATGCCGGTCAAATCCAGGTTCCATTTGCCTTCACCCGACTTGGAATAGCGGTGGCCCAGGGTCCCGTTGGGCACGATCGCCCGGCCGGACGCCTTGTCAAAGAGCATGGTCCGGAAGGCGGCGTCTTCGGCCAGGGCTTCGGTGGTCACGTCGGCGGCGGTGAGGAACTTCCCCGCACTGTAGCTTCCGTCCGCGCGCCGTTCGAGGCGGACCAGGAACGGCAGGTCGGTGAACTGGCGCACGTAGTCCTGAAAGAACGGGACCTGCCGGTCCACGAAGAATTCCTTGAGTGTCACATGACCCATGCCCATGGCCAGCGCGGCGTCGGTGCCGGCCTGGGCGGGAAGCCATTCGTCGGCGAACTTGGTGTTGTCTGCGTAGTCGGGGCTGATGGCGATGACCTTGGTGCCGCGGTAGCGGACCTCGGTCATCCAGTGGGCGTCGGGGGTGCGCGTGACGGGGACGTTGGAGCCCCACATCATCAGGTACGTGGCATCCCACCAGTCGCCGGATTCCGGGACGTCCGTCTGGTCGCCAAAGACCTGCGGGCTGGCTACGGGCAGGTCGGCGTACCAGTCGTAGAAGGACGTCATGACACCGCCGATCAGCTGGACAAAGCGGGTGCCGATGGCGTGGCTGACAATGGACATGGCCGGGATGGGGGAGAAGCCGGAAACCCGGTCCGGGCCGTAGTTTTTGATGGTGTTCACGTGGGCAGCCGCCGCGATTTCCAGCGCCTCCGCCCAAGAAGTGCGGACCAGCCCGCCCTTGCCGCGGGCGTTCTGGTAGCGGCGGCGCTTTTCCGGGTCCCCGGCGACCTCGGCGAACGCCAGGACGGGGTCGCCCAGGCGTTTTTTCGCTTCGCGGTACATGTCCACGAGCACGCCGCGCGCGTACGGGAACCTGACCCGGGTGGGTGAGTAGGTGTACCAGGAGAAGGCGGCGCCGCGGGGGCAGCCGCGGGGTTCGTACTCGGGGCTGTCCGGCCCCACGGACGGGTAGTCGGTCTGCTGCGACTCCCAGGTGATGATCCCGTCCTTGACGTACACCTTCCAGGAGCATGAACCGGTGCAGTTCACCCCGTGGGTGGAGCGGACCACCTTGTCATGGCTCCACCGGTCGCGGTAGAAGATGTCACCCTTGCGCCCGCCCTCACGGAATACTGCCCGGGAGTCGTCGGTCTCGTCCCATTTGGTGAAGAATCGGCCCAATTTCAACATGGCGTCCGACGCCGGCCCGTCCACTCCGGCGACAAAAGGTTCAGCAGTCATGCCACCACCCTAAGAGGGGCCGGAACCGTTTTCCACCAGCTCCGGAATAGGCAAGACGGGGGTGAGCTATTTCTTGCACTGATCATGCGACTTTTGGGCCGCGGCGAGATTCCACGGCCCTCCCGGCGCCCGAATATTACGTGGTTTCGGGTGTTTGTGACGGGGGCTGCTGCGTGGCGGCGAGATTCTGTTCGTAACTGCGCAGCAGGACCCCGGCCACCTCCTCGTTGACGTCGGCGGCGGCACGGAGCCGGATCTTGCGCACGAAGGGGTCCTCCGGGCGGGCCCTGACCGTCTCCAGCAGGCCTGCCGCGGGTTCATCCAGGCGAAGGAAAATGTCCACCGCGGACTTGCTGGTGGGCGTGAGTTGGGCAAACTTCCGCCGCGGCGTGTGGAGGGAGACGTAGGTTATGCGCAGCTGCCGACGGTCCGCGTATTGGCCATCAAGCAACTCCGCGGCGTCCTTGAGGAAGTAGTCCGGATAGCCGAAAAGTTCCCACATGACAGGGTTCTGCGCGTAACCGGTGACCCCGTTTCCTGTCAGCCACCAATGACCCGGCCCGCCTTGTGGGCCTTGTTTTCAAAGCTGGTCAGGACGCGCCCTTCAAAGCGCGGGGCCCACCCGCCCACAGCGTCCGGCTCACCATTGACCTCGCAGTCGACGCCGCTGCGGCGGGCCTCGGTGAGGGGACTGTGGGAACCTGCGCGCTCGCCGTCGTGCACGTTCCCAAAGTCCGGGGACGCTTCGCCCACTGCGCGCATCTGTTCGGCGTAGGCGGACCAGTCGGTGGACAGGCGCCACAATCCGCCCGGCGCCAGCACGCGGGCCACGAGCGGGGCGAACGATTCCTTCACCATGCGGCGCTTGTTGTGCTTTGTCTTGTGCCACGGGTCGGGGAAGAACACCCACACCTCGCTGGCGGAGCCTGCCGGCAGCATGGTGCCCAGGACCTCGGGCGCGTTGGCCTGGACCACCCGGACGTTGTCGATCCCGGCGGCCACAATCTTTTGGATGGTCTGGGCCAGCCCCGGGGTGTAGACCTCCACGGCCAAAAAGTCCTTTTCCGGGTTTTCCGTGGCGGCGTGCACCACGGCCTCCCCCAGCCCGGAGCCGATCTCCACCACCAGCGGTGCCGTGCGGCCAAACTCGGCGGCGGCGTCGAAGACGTACTCCGGGTGCACCGAGGTATCTGCGATGTGGCGCGGGACGTCGACGGCGAGGGTGGCGGCGTGGTCGTCCCAGGCCTTTTGGCGGCGCCCCTGCAGGCGCGTTCCGCGCCGCACGAAGGAGACGGGCTGCGTCCGGTAGGTTCCCTCGGCGGCTTGGCTGCCTGGCGTTACGGGGCGGGCCGTGCCGTCCTGCGAGCGGGGTGCCTTCGGCGGGTTCTCCGGGGAAACGGGTGCGGCGGCTGGGGATTCACTCATCGACGTTAAGCGTACCGGGGTTGCCGGGCCTTGAAGCTGCGTACCCATGGCCGCCGGCGGCCGGGACTGCGCAGCTTCGGCGAAGTGGGCCGCAGGCTACGCTGCCGGTTCCTCGGTGAGGTCCTTGCCCATGGTCTCCGGGATGGTGAAGATGAACACGGCGCTGATCAGCAGCAAGACCACGGCGTAGACGCTGAACAGGACGCCCAGGTGCATGGACCCCAGCCACGACTGCAGGTACGGTGCCGTGCCGCCGAAGACGGCCACGCAGATGGAGTAGGGGACGCCCACGCCCACCGTGCGGATGCTGGTCGGGAAGAGCTCGGCGTAGACGGCCGGCACAATGGCGGCGCTGGCCGCGATGAAGATGAGCATCACGGACATGCTGACGGCCAGCTCCCACGGCTGGTCCTTGAGCAGCCAGGTCATCGGGAAGTGCAGGGCGGCGGCGCCGAGGACGCTGGTCCACAGGACCTTCTTGCGGCCGATCCGGTCCGACAGCCTCCCCCAGAACGGCAGGGCGGCGATGAACACGACGTTGCCGATGACGCTGGCCCACAAGGCTGCGCCCCGGTCCATGCCCAGGTCGGTGGCCGCATGGCTGGGTGCCACCACGCCCCAGATGTAGTAGACGACCGTCAGGCCCACGGTCAGGCCGATCACCTGCAGGGCCTGCTTGCGGTGGCGTACAATTTGGGGCCAGATCGGGGCACGCTTGGCCTTGGCGTCCTCACCGGTGAAGACGTCCGACTCGTGCAGCCGGGAACGCATGTACAAGGCGTACAGGCCCAGTGCGGCGCCGACGGCAAACGGCACGCGCCAGCCCCACGCCTGCATGTCCACCTTGGGCAGCACCAGCGTCATGGTGGCCCCGAGCAGCGTGCCGAACAGAATGCCGACCGTGCCGGAGGTGTAGATCAGCGTGGCCCAGAGTCCGCGCTTTTCCTTCGGCGCCATCTCGGACAGGTAGGTTTGCGACGACGGCAGCTCGCCGCCATGGGCCAGCCCCTGAAGGAGGCGGGCCACCAGCAGTGTTGCTGATGCCAGGGCGCCCACCTGGGCGTAGCCGGGGGCGACGGCGATGAGCAGGCTGCCCGCGGAGGCAAGGCCAACGGCCAGGGTCATGGACGACTTGCGCCCGATCCTGTCCCCGATCCAGCCGAACAGGAAGCCGCCAAACGGGCGGGCCACAAAGCCGACGGCGAAGATGGCCAGGGTGGCCAGCACGGCCGACGTCTTGTCCGCCTTGCTGAACAAGGCCCCGGCCAGGAAGGGGGTGAACGTGGCGTAAACGGCCCAGTCGTACCATTCAACGGCGTTGCCGATGCCGGTGCCGATCAGGGTGCGTGCCATGCCGCGGCGGGGCGTGGGTTCCTCCGGAGCAGTGCCGGAGGGGGTGGTGGGGCGAATTGTTGTCTTCATGGTGGCCTTCGTAAGGGTCAGAGCGCGGCGGGGACGGGCCGGGCGGCGGACAGGGTGGCCAGGCGGCTGACGGCCAGCTCGGCGTAGAGGGCGGCACCGTCGGTGAGGACGGCGTCGTCGAAGGTGGCGTAGGGGGAGTGGTTAAACGCCGTGGTGGCGTGGTCGACGCCCGGGGCGACGGCGCTGAGGCCTATGAATGTGCCGGGAACGGCGGCCATCACATGGGAGAAGTCCTCGGAACCGCTGATCGGGGTGGCCAGGCGGGTGAGGCGTTCGGTGTTGAACATGCCGGAGATGACGCCCTCGGCATGCACGGTTTCGGTGGTGTCGGTGATGCTGACAGGGTATTCGGTCTGGTAGTCAACGGCCACGTCCAGGCCGTGGGCGGCGGCGATGTGCTGCACAAGCCGTGGCGCTGCAACCCGCATCTTTTCGCGGGAGCTTTCCGAAAACGTGCGGATGGTGGCCTCGAAGTGGGCGGACTCCGGGATGACGTTGCGCTTACTGCCGGCCTGGAGCAGGCCCACGGTCAGGACCACCGGGTCGAACATGTCGAACTGGCGGGTCACCATGACCTGCAGGGCGGTGACGATCTCGGTGATGACGGGCACGGGATCCTTGGCCATGTGCGGGGCGGAGCCGTGGCCGCCGGCGCCCAGCACCGTCACCACGAGCCCGTCGGACGCGCTCATCATGACACCGGGCTTGGTGACGAACTGCCCGTGGGGGGCCAGCCCGGAGAAGACGTGCATGCCGAACGCGGCGTCGGCCCGGCGCCCGGCGGCGTCCAGGACGCCCTCGCGGATCATGACGGACGCGCCGTCCAGGCCCTCCTCCCCGGGCTGGAACATCAGGACGACGTCGCCGGCCAGCTGT